>Ga0208356_1000002_pt1 | contig 224121 bp, 222 predicted proteins | sample NGESurshal072012_4_FD_184467 | JGI IMG/M metagenome (GOLD analysis project Ga0208356, IMG submission 184467) | Arctic peat soil microbial communities from Barrow, Alaska - NGEE Surface sample 53-1 shallow-072012 (SPAdes) | ecosystem: Environmental > Terrestrial > Soil > Wetlands > Peat ... | reverse complement strand
TGGCATCCTTCCTGCGCTACTACAACCGGCGTCGCCCACACAGCTCATTGGGGGACCGGCCGCCGATCAGCCGCGTTCACAACGTCTGTGGGTAGGACAGCTAGGCTCCGTATTCACCTTCGAACTCGAACCGAGGAGTCACCAGATGCCTTTCTCCGTGCCCGATCTTCCCTACGCCTACGACGCGCTCGAGCCGCACATCGACGAGGCGACGATGCGCGTCCACCACGACAAGCATCACCAGGCCTATGTCGACAAAGCCAACGGCGCCCTGGAGGGCACCGAGTGGGCCGACCGCGACGTCGAGGAGGTGTTGAAGAACCTCTCCAGCCTGCCCGCCGACAAGCAGGGCCCGGTCCGCAACAACGCCGGTGGCCACTACAACCACTCGCTCTTCTGGCAGATGATGAGCCCCGACGGCGGCGGCGAGCCGCAGGGCGAGCTGGCCGCGGCGATCGACACCGCCTTCGGCTCCTTCGACGCCTTCAAGGAGGAGTTCAAAAACGCCGGGATCGCCCGCTTCGGCTCCGGCTGGGCCTGGCTGGTCAAGGACTCCTCGGGCAGCCTCGCGGTCGTCTCCACCCCGAACCAGGATGCGCCGATCTCCGACGGCGCCACGGCGCTGCTCGGCGCCGACGTCTGGGAGCACGCCTACTACCTCAAGTACCAGAACAAGCGCCCGGAATACCTCGACGCCTTCTGGAACGTCGTCAACTGGGACTACGTCTCCCAGCGCTTCGCGGGCTGAGCGCTAGCTGAGCTCGGCCGGCCGCGCCGCCTCGGGGAGGTGGCGCGGCTGGGTCCCGTCCTTGGCCGGGATCAGGCTCATCGCGTGCTCGGCCTTGGCGGTGATCGTCAGGCTCGGGTTGACCCCGGGGTTGGCCGGAATCGCCGCCCCGTCGCAGACCAGCAGGTTCTCGTAGCCGTAGGCGCGGTTGGCCCCGTCGACCACGCCGCGCTCGGGGTCGGGGCCGACCACGGCGCCACCGAGGATGTGGGCGGTGGTGGGCGTGTTGCGAACCGACTCGGTCAGGGCGCTCTGGGCGGCACCGCCGGTCCGCTTCGCGAACCACCGCGTCACCTGCTCGGCGGCGGGAATGAAGGTCGGGTTGGGCCGGTCCGGGTCCTGCTCGGTCTGCAGGCGGACGCCGCCGCCGAACAGCTTGCGCTTCGGCTGCAGGTGCATCGCCGCGTCGACGGTCTGCATCACCAGCAGGATCACGGTCCGTCGCGACCATCTGAACGGGATCAGCCCGCGCAGGGTCTGCAGCGGGTGGCTCGCCATCGCCGCCAGCCACTTCAGCGGCCGGGTCAGCTTCGTCCCGGCGCCGGTCATCGCCGTGAAGGTGCCACTCATCGCGTCGCCGCCCTGGCCATAGGTCACGACCTCGATGTGGGTGTCGGGGTCGGGGTAGATGCTGGAGGTGATCGCGACCGAGCGGCTGAAGTCGCGCTCGTCGTCGGGGGCGGTGACCGCCTGGATCGACTCGGAGTTGGTGCGGACGACGGAGCCGAGGCTGTTCGAGATCCTCGGCAGGGCGCCACCGTGCTTGCAGTTGGCGAGCAACTGGTTGGTGCCGAGGGCGCCGGCGGCGACCACGACCCCCTTCGCGGTCAGCGTCTTGCGCTCGCCGTGGAACCACGAGCCAGAGTGCTCGGCACTGACCGCGTAGCCGCCGGAGCCGTCGGCGGGGCCGAGCGGGCGGATCTCGGTCACCTGGCGCTCGGGGTGGATCTCGACGCCGAGCTTCTCGGCGAACCAGAGGTAGTTCTTGACCAGCGTGTTCTTGGCTCCGTGGCGGCAGCCGACCATGCAACTGCCGCAGCGCAGGCAGCCGGTGCGGTCCGGGCCCTCGCCGCCGAAGTAGGGGTCGGGGACCTGCTTGCCCGGCTGGTCGAAGAAGACGCCGACGCGGGTGTTGGTGAAGGTCTCGCCGACGCCGATCTCCTCGCCGTATTCCTGCAGCAGCTTGTCGGCCGGGCCCATCCCTTCGTACTCGGTGACCCCGAGCATCCGCTCGGCGGTGTCGTAGTGGGGCGCCAGGGCCAGCTCCCAGTTGCCCATCCCGGCCCACTGCGGGTCCGCGAAGAAGGACGGCCGCGCCCGGTAGAGCGTGTTCGCGTAGCCGAGGCTGCCGCCGCCGACGCCGCTGCCGGAGACGACGAAGACGTCCTTGAAGAAGGTCATCCGCATCACCCCCCGCATCCCCAGCTTGGGTGCGAAGAAATACCGCCGCGGTTCGCGCAGCGTCGACTCGGCGAAGTCGTCGTCCTCGAAGCGACTGCCGCACTCCAGCACCGCGACGCTGTAGCCCTTCTCAGCAAGGCGAAGCGCGGACACGGAGCCCCCGAACCCCGAGCCCACCACGATCCAGTCGTAGTCGTGCGTCACTGCAGGAGACCCGCGCTGAGGCTCAGGCCTCGCCCGGCTCGAGCGGGCGGAAGTCCGAGGTGCGGGCGCCGCAGACCGGGCAGAACCAGTCTTTGGGGATGTCCTCGAAGGCGGTTCCCGGCGGGATGCCACCGTCCGGGTCGCCGATCGCCGGGTCGTAGATGAACCCGCAGCTGTCGCAGATCCAGAGGGTGACTTCTTGGGTCGCGGTCATGGCCGAGTTCTAGAGGACGCTATTTGTCGAAACTGACCGCAACCGGATCGCGATCCGCTTTGTCTTCGATCTCGAAGTACTCGCGGGCGGTGAAGTTGCCCTGGTTGGCGATGATCGAGCCCGGGAACTGCTGGATGTCCGTGTTGTAGGACTGGACATTGGAGTTGTAGATCCGCCGCGAGGCCTGGATCTCGTCCTCGAGCTCGGAGAGGTTGCGGCTGAGCTGCTGGAAGTTCTCGGTCGCCCGCAGGGTCGGGTAGTTCTCGGCGACGGCGCGCAGTTCGGTCAGCGCCCCGGTCAGTTTCGACTCGGCTTTGGCGGTGTCGGCGACGCTGGTGGCCTGCATCGCCTCGGCCCGGGCTTTGGTGGTTTTTTCGAACGTCGAGCTCTCGTGCTCGGCGTAGCCCTTGACGGTCTCGACCAGGTTGGGGACGAGGTCGTGGCGCCGTTTGAGCTGGACGTCGATCCCGCTCCAGGACTCGTCGACGCGGTTGCGCGAGGCGATGATCCCGTTGCGCTTGCCGATGTAATAGAGGACCGCGATGACGATGATCGCGACGACGACGATGATGACGATGGTCATAAGGCTCCTGTGGTCGGACCGGACTTACATCCATCCTAGCCCGCGAAACCCCGCCGATGGGCCGAAAAGTCGACCGAGAGTCCACTTAGCGGCCCGTCGACCCTAAGATCGGCGCGGATGAGCGCGAAGCAGGAAGCGGAGGACTGGGCCGCGTCGGTGCGCCGCTACGGCGAGCGCCACGACCTCACCTACGAGGAGGTCGGCGGGATCAACCCCAAAGACGGCCCGGTTGCGCTCTGCGTCGGCGGCGTCAACCGCCTCACCGGCCAGCTGGTCGAGGGGTTCTGGGGCGCCTGCTGCGATGCCGACGAAAAGGAGGTCGGGGGGCTGTTCAGCAAGGCCGTGGTGCCGGCCGCCCTGCTCGCCAAGGCCCACATGCCGGACCTGGCCAAGGTCGTCCCCGCCTTCAACGTCGAGTCGATCGAGGGCCGCGAGGTGGTCACCCAGCGCTTCTCGCGCAAGGTCGAATTCGAGTCGATCGACTTCAACAAGCGCTTCTGGGCGACGGTGCCGAAGGAGTACGACCCGGTTTCCCTGCGCGAGCTCTTCAGCCCCGGCTTCCTGACCTGGGTGACGACGATGACCGGGGAGATCGACTTCGGCGTCAACGATCGCCAGCTCTGGTTCCTCTGGCGCCTGCGCGAGCGCAGCGACGAGGAGCTGAAAGCCGCCCTGAAGAATGCCGGCGAACTGTTCAAGCGGCTGCAGGGAGAGATGGACGAGAGAGGCATCCACACCTACCCTCCCGGGCCCTGGCACGCGGGCCTGGCGCCCTTTCCGGAGGGCTAGGCGGGGTAGTCGGGATCGCCGGGGAGAACGACCCGGTGGTTCTCGGCGGTGCCGACGACCTTCGGCAGGATCGCCTCGACCGGGCGATCGCGGTGGGCGGCGAGTGCCTCGTCGGAGGTGCGGAAGGGCAGCAGCGACTGCAGCTGGGCAACGGTGGGAAAGGCGAGAGTCAGGTCGCCGGCGGCCTGCGCCGCCAGAGCGGCGCTCGGCTGGAGCCAGGCAGCCTCGGTGGTCTCGACCCCATCCGGTTTGGGCGGCGTGTGGGCCGGGGCGAGGGCGAGGAAGAACCAGGCGTCGAAGCGGGTCGAGATCACCTCGGGTGTGATCCAGCGGGAGAAGGGAACCAGCTCCTCGCCGGCCACCAGCTCGATCGCCGCCTCCTCGGCCAGCTCGCGCATCGCGCAGGCCCGGAATGCCTCCTCGCCCTCGCCGTCCTCGGGATCGACGGCACCGCCGGGGAAGACCCAGACGCCGGGCATGAACTTGGCCTCCTCGCTGCGCTTCAGCAGCAGTACCTCGAGGGCCCGTTCGGAGTGCTTGCCGCCGCGCCTGAGCAGGACGATCGAGGCGGCCGGGCGCGGTACCGACGGTGTCCCCAGGTTGGGCGCCTCAGCCGGCCCGCGGTGGCGCTCATCCATCTGCGTCAAACCGCTTGGGCGAGGGGAACCGGAGGAGCGGATCGGCAGGCGGCCCGGATCGATTCCTTGGTGATCTCCAGCAGGCTCGTCAGGTCCTCGGCGGAGATCGAGAGTGGGGGGACGAGGACGACGGTGTCGCCGAGGGGACGGACGACGGCACCGCGCGCGCGGGCCTCGAGCGTCACCCGGTGGCCCATCCGCAGGGCCGAATCGTGCTCGCCGAGGTCGATCCCGATCATGAAGCCGCGCCAACGCACCTCTGCGACCTCCGGCATCGCCTCGATCTCCACCAGCCGCTCGCCGAGCAGGCGGATCTTCGGCTGCAGCCGCTCGATCGTCCGCTCCGACTCGAAGACGTCGAGGTTGGCGAGCGCCGCCGCGCAGGCCAGCGGGTTGCCGGTGTAGGTGTGACCGTGGAAGAAGGCGCGCTGGTCCTCCGGGGCGCCGAGGAAGCCCTCGTAGATGCGCTCGGTCGTCAGCGTCGCGGCCAGCGGCATGTAGCCGCCGGTGAGGCCCTTGGCGAGGCAGAGCAGGTCGGGCGCGACGTCCTCCTGCTCGCAGGCGAACATCGTTCCGGTGCGCCCGAAGCCGGTCGCGACCTCGTCGCAGATCAGCAGCACCCCGTGGCGATCGCAGAGCTCGCGGACCGCGCGCAGGTAGCCGGGCGGCTGGACCAGGATCCCCGCCGCCCCCTGGACCAGCGGCTCGACGATCACCGCGGCAACCTCCTCGCCATGGCGGTCGAGGATGCGGGCGAGGTCGCCGGCGTCGCCCGGCTCGGTCGCGTGAGTTTGGAACAGCAGCGGACCGTAGGCGGAGTGGAAGAGGTCGATGCCGCCGACCGAGACCGATCCGATCGTGTCGCCGTGATAGGCCTCGCGAAGGTGGACGAAGGAGGTGCGGCGGGCGTGCTGGCCACCGCGCTGGCGCTGGTACTGGAAGGCCATCTTCACGGCGATCTCGGCCGCGGTCGAGCCGGAGTCGGAGTAGAAGACGCGGGAGAGGCCCGGGGGGGCGATGTCGATCAGGCGGGCCGCCAGCTCGGCGGCCCCAGGGTGCGAGAGGCCGAGCATGGTCGAGTGGGCGATGCGGTCGAGCTGGTCGTGGACGGCCCGGTCGATCGCCGGATGGCGGTGGCCGTGGACGTTGCACCAGAGCGAGGAGGTGCCGTCGATGTAGCGGCGGCCGTCGCTGTCGATCAGGTGCGATCCCTCGCCGTGCTCGATCAGCAGCGGCTCTTCATCGCTCCAGCCCTGTTGCTGGGTGAAGGGGTGCCAGAGGTGGTCGTGGTCGAGTTGCGCGGGGTCCGCGGACATCGGCTGACGACCTTAGACGTGAGTTCGGCCAGAAACCGGGTAGACCGGGCTCTGTGACGACACCCACAACGGTTACATCGATTCGTGTCATGATTGGCCGAGATGGCTGAGAAAGGCGCGATCCCCAAAGTCCCCGAGACGCGCATGCGGGTCCTCCGCGCGGTCCGCTCGCTGTTCAGCCCGCTGCTCCCCGACGACTACCTGGAACTGATCAACCCACTCTGGTCGACCCGCGAACTGCGCGGCCGGATCGAGCGGATCGAGCCCGAGACCGCCGACGCGGCGACGGTGCTGATCCGCCCCGGCTACGAATGGGAGGGGCATCAGCCCGGCCAGTACCTGCGGATCGGCGTCGTCGTCAACGGCGTCCACCACTGGCGCGCCTACTCGCTTACCTCCGATCCCGGCCGCGCCGACGGCTGCATCGGGATCACCCCGAAGCTGGTCGATGCCGGCGTCGTCTCGCCCTATCTGGTCCGGGGCGCCAGGCCCGGGGACATGGTCCGCCTCGGCGGCGTCGAAGGCACCTTCGTGCTCCCCGACCCCGCCCCGGAGAAGCTGCTCTTCATCAGCGCCGGCAGCGGCATCACGCCGATCATGAGCATGCTCAGCAGCCTCGACCGCCGCGACGCGATCGGCGACGTCGTCCACATCCACTCGGCCCGCAGCGCCGACGGGGTGATCTTCGGCGAGCGCCTGCGCACGATCGACGGCGCCCACGAGGGCTTCCGGCTGAAGCTGCAGCTGACCGGCGAGCAGGGCCGCGTAACTCCCGCCGACCTCGACACGCTCTGCCCCGACTGGCGCCAGCGACATGCCTTCATCTCGGGCCCGGGCGAGATGCTCGATGGGCTGATCCGCCACTGGCAGCAGGAGGGCGACCCGGAGCTGCTCAGCCTCGAGCGCTTCCAGCCGGTCATCGGCGGTGAGCCCGGCGGCGGCGACGGCGGCACGGTTCGCTTCGGCAAGAGTGGGGTGGAGGCCAGCTGCGACGGCGGCACGCCGATCCTCGTTGCCGGCGAGGAGGCCGGCGCCGCCCTTCCCTTCGGCTGCCGGATGGGCATCTGTCACACCTGCGTCGGCGAGCTCCGCTCCGGCCGCGTGCGCGACCTGCGCACCGGCGACGTCCACGGCAGCGAGGGAGAGATGGTCAGAACTTGCGTCAACGCCCCCGAGGGGCCAATCGAGATCGCACTTTGAGACAACGGAAGAGGAAACGATGACCGCAGCCACGATTGAGATCGAGAGCCCGCTGAGCGGGCTGTCCACAGAGCAGATCGACGCGCTAGCCGTCGAGTTCGACGCGATCCGGGACCGGGTCCGCGCCGACCTCGGCGAGCGCGATCGCCGCTACATCGAGAGCATGATCGAGATGCACCGCCGGCTCGGGGTGGTCTCGCGGGCGCTGCTGCTCGCCTCCAACAACCGGCCCGCCCGGGTGGCCGGAACGGCCGCGCTCGGGGCGGCGAAGATCCTCGAGAACATGGAGATCGGCCACAACGTCCTGCACGGGCAGTGGGACTGGATGAACGACCCGAGGATCAACTCCTCGACCTGGGACTGGGACACCGCCTCGACCTCGGAGGCCTGGAAGCACTCCCACAACTACGTCCACCACACCTTCACCAACATTCGCGGCAAGGACAGGGACCTCGGCTACGAGATCATGCGGATCGACCCGGAGCAGAAGTGGAGCCCCGTCTATCTCTTCCAGCCCTTCTACAACCTGCTGCTGATGGCGTTCTTTGAGTGGGGCGTGGCGCTGCACGACATGGACTACGAGGCGATCCGCCGGGGCGAGAAGTCCAAGGCCGAGGTGAAGCGCCAGCTCAAGGGCATCGTCGGCAAGGCGAAAAGCCAGATCGTCAAGGACTACATCGCCTGGCCGGCGCTGAGCGCCCTTGCCACGGCCGCGGTCGAGCTGGGGCTGGAGACGGTGGCGGACCGCCGCGAGCCGGGTCGCCGGCGCCGGCGCGGCGGCCTGGCCGGGAACCTGCGGCGGGCGGTCGAGAAGGGCACCAGGGCAGCCCGCTCGACGGCGAAGGCGAACGCGACCGCCAACGTGGCCCGCAACGTCTGGGCCTACGCGATCATCTTCTGCGGCCACTTTCCGGACCAGACCTACACCTTCAGCCAGGCCGAGGTCGAGGACGAGAGCCCCGGCGGCTGGTACGTGCGCCAGCTCTCGGGCTCGGCGAACATCGAGGGCGGCCCCTTCTTCCACGTCGCCAGCGGCAACCTCGGCTTCCAGGTCGAGCACCATCTCTTCCCGGACCTGCCCAGCACCCGCTACGCCGAGATCGCGCCGCAGGTCAAGGACATCTGCGAGCGCTACGGCCTGCCTTACAACAGCGGCCCCTTCATGCAGCAGCTGGGGATGGTGCAGCGGACGATTCTGCGCCTGGCGCTCCCCGGTGGCCAGCACCGCCCGAAGCCGGGCCCGTACCGGGCCGAGAAGCTCGCTTCTCTGTGACATAGCGCACAGGAACAACTATTGTTGTTGAGGAACAGTTGCGAATATACAACTATTCTTCAAATGCAAGCAAACGATGTCAAAGCGATAGCTGAGGAGGCGGCCGCCGAGGCCAGCCCCGAGGCGCAGGAGACGGCGGCCCGGCTGACCGCGCTGCTGCGGCACATCTTTCTCTACGACCGCGGCAACCAGCTGCGGGTGATGGAGGACTCGGGCCTCTCGATGACCCAGTGCAAGGCGCTGCTGGAGCTGGGTGGGCTGGGCCAGGCGGCGGAAACGTGGCAGGTGGGGGATCTCGCCGAGGTCTTCGGCGTCTCGGTCCCCTCGATGAGCAGGGCTGTCGACGCCCTCGTCAAGGAGGGCCTCGCGACCCGGGTCGAGGACCCCGCCGACCGGCGCGTCCGCCAGGTGCGGATAACCGCCAAGGGCAAGGAGCTGGTCGACACGCTGGTCACCGTCCGCCAGACCGGGATGCAGGTGTTCACCTCGACCCTTGACGCGGCCCAGCGACGCAAGCTCGACGCCGCCGTCGACTCGCTGATGGACCGCGACGACATCGCCCAGACCTATGAGCTCTTGAAGGGAGTTGGACCGGCTTGACCCGTTACACGCACCTGATCACCGACGAGAACCGCAAGTGGTGGACGCTCGGAGCGATGTGCTTCGCGCTGTTCATGATCATGCTCGACAACACCGTCGTGAACGTCGCGCTGCCGTCGATCCAGAAGGATCTCGGCGCCTCGATCTCCGGCCTGGAGTGGACGATCAACGGCTACACGCTGTCCTTCGCGGTCCTGCTGGCGACCGGCGGGCGCCTCGGGGACATCTTCGGGCGCCGCCGCATGTTCCTCTTCGGCGTCGTCATCTTCGCCCTCTCCTCGGCGACCGCCGGGTTCGCTCCGGACTCCACCTCGCTGGTCATCAGTCGCGTGGTCCAGGGCGTCGGCGCGGCGCTGATGATGCCCGCGACCCTCTCGATCATCACCGACGCCTTCCCGCCCAACGAGCGCGGCAAGGCGATGGGGACCTGGGCCGGCGTCTCCGCCCTGGCCCTCGCGGTCGGTCCGGTGCTGGGTGGCTTCCTCACCGAGCACGTCAGCTGGCGGGCGATCTTCTTCCTCAACATCCCTGTCGCGATCGGGGCCGTGACGGCGGCGCTGTTCGCCGTGCGCGAGTCCCGCGACACCTCGGTCGGCCGCGAGGTCGACTACGCCGGCGTCGCCGTGCTGACCGCCGGCCTGACCGCGCTGGTGCTGGCCCTGGTCGAGGGCAACAGCTGGGGCTGGGGATCGACCTCGATCGTCGCCCTGCTGCTCGTCGCCGCGGTCGCGCTGCCCCTCTTCGTCTTCGTCGAGAACCGCGTCAAGGCGCCGGTCGTCCAGTTCGACCTGCTCTCGGATCGCAACTTCCTCGGCGCCGTGGTGGTGGCGCTGATCGTCTCCTTCGCGATGCTGGGCGTCTTCTTCTTCCTCGCCCTCTACATGCAGGACATCCTCGGCTACACGCCGCTGGAAGCCGGGATCAGGTTCCTGCCCTCGACGGTGATGATCGTCGGGGTGGCACCGATCGCGGGACGGCTCTCGGACCGCTTCGGCCCGCGCTGGCTGATCGCCGGCGGGCTGCTGATCGTCGCCGCCTCGCTGTTCAGCTTCAGCAGCATCGCCGTCGACTCCACCTATCTCGACCTGCTGCCCGGCTTCATGCTGCTCGGCATCGGGATCGCGATGACGATGTCGCCGATGACCAGCGCCGCGATGAACGCGGTGCCGGTCCAGAAAGCCGGGATCGCCTCCGGGGTGCTCTCGATGTTCCGGATGGTCGGCGGCAGCCTCGGCGTCGCCGTGACCGGCGCGATCTTCCAGGGCCTGGTCAGCTCGCGTCTGGACACGCTGCTGGTGGGCTCCGGCGTGGACTCGGCCCAGCGCTCGGAAATCGCCCACCAGTTGGGGGGCGGCTCGACCGAACAGGTGCAGGGCGTCGATCCGGCCCAGGCCAGGGAGGTGATCGCCGCCGGGCGGGAAGCGTTCGTCTACGCGCTCGGCCACGCGATGGGGGTCTCCGCCGCGGTCGCCCTCGTCGGCGCGGTCGTCGGCGCGACCGCGATCCGCGCCAAAGGCAAGAAGAGCACGGTCGAGGCGTCCGAGGCGACGGCCAACCCGGGTGGCTCCGCGGTCGCGGCGCGGGAGGCCGTGGCGGCGGGCGAGCCCCTCGGTGCGGGCGAACCGGTCGGCTGAGCCACGTCTAGGACAAAATCTCGCGGATGCTGCCCTCGGAGGGCAAGGCGACGCCATCCGCGGGCGATCCGGTCGAGCTCGACTCGCTGGCCTTCGCGGTCGAGCTCGGCCCCGGCAGCCTCGACGTCATCGTCACCAGCTGAGCTCGGGCCAGGTCGAGGGAGCCGACAGGTCGAGGCGGGGGAGGGTCCGGACCTCGACCTGGCCGAGGGAGGCGATCGTCTCCAGATTGGACTGCTCGACCTCGGTCGGTTGCTCGGGCCAGGGGGTGAGGACCACGGTGGCGATCTCGAGGCCCGCGGAGCGGGCGGACTCGACGGTCAGCAGCGTGTGGTTGATCGTGCCGAGGCCTGGCGATGCGGCGATGACCAGCGGGTAGCCGAGGTCGACCGCGAGGTCGCGCACGAGATAGGCCGGGTCGAGCTCCTCTCGCATACCGGGAGGAGCTCGGCCCGCCAGCGGGACGAGCAAGCCACCGACGCCCTCGCAGACCAGAGCGTCGACTCCGTCCGCCGCAATCCGCGCCGTCTCCAGCAGCCGCGCCGGATCGATCTCCTCGCCGGCCATCGCCGCGGCCAGATGGGGCGAGGCGGGAGGCGCGTACCGGTAGGGCGCGATCTCCTCGTCGCTCTGGCCGGATCCCGCCGCCAAGCGCAGCAGCTCGTGGTCGGCCAGGGGTCGATGGGCCGATATGTCGCCTGGGGCTCCACTTATCGGCCCATCGGCGGGCTGTTCGTCGAGGCCGGTGACGGCGGGCTTGAAGACGGCGACCCTGTGGCCCTGCGCGGCGAGGGTGTGGGCGAGCACGGCGGCGACGACGGTCTTGCCGACCTCGGTGCCGGTGCCGGTGACGAAGACGCCGCCGGGCTCGGTCACGGGCATCGCGTCAAGCGGCGACGGCTTGGGGCGCGAGCAGGCCGAGCTCGCGGGCGGCGGCGCCGACCAGCTTCGCGGCGCTCTCCAGCTCGCCGGCTTCGTGGCTGGCCATCACCGTGAAGCGCAGGCGCGAGGAGCCCTCGGGGACCGTCGGCGGGCGGATCCCCTGGGCGAAGACACCACCCGCGAGCAGCCGCTCGCAGAGCTCCATCGTGGGCTCGGCGTCGCCGACCTCGATCGGCACGATCTGGGTCCGCGAGCGGCCTGCGTCGAGCCCCTCGGCGGCAAGCGCCGCCCGGAACGCCGTCGCGTTTGCCTGCAGGCGCCCGACCCGTTCCGCGGAGACGAGCTCCAGCGCCGCCGTCGCGGCGGCGACCGAGGGCGGCGGCGGCGCGGTCGAGAAGACGAAGGGGCGGGCGATGTTGACGAGGAAGTCGATCGTCTCGGCGCCGGCGCAGGCGTAGGCGCCGTAGGAGCCGAGCGCCTTGCCGAGGGTGCCGACGACGAGGTCGACCTCGCCGCTGAGGCCGGCGGCGGCGACCGAGCCGCGTCCGCCCGGCCCGACGGCGCCGGTGGCGTGGGCCTCGTCGACCATCAGCCGGCAGCCGTGGCGGTGCGCCAGCTCCAGCAGCTGCGGCAGCGGCGCGATGTCGCCGTCCATCGAAAAGACGCCGTCGGTGACGACCAGGGAGCCGCGCCCGCCGGCCTGCTCCAGGCCCCAGGCGAGATGCTCGAGGTCGCCATGGCGGTAGACGAAGGTCTCGGCGCGCGAGAGGCGGCAGCCGTCGACGATGCTGGCGTGGTTGAGCTCGTCGGAGAAGACGACCTCGCCCGCGCCCGCGAGGGCGGCGATGGTGCCGGTGTTGGCGAGGTAGCCGGAGCCGAACAGCAGCGCAGCCTCATAGCCCTTGAACTCGGCCAGCCGCGCCTCCAGCCGCCGGTGCGGCTCCATGTTTCCCGAGATCAGCCGCGAGGCGCCCGCCCCGGCGCCCCAGTGCAGCGCCGCCTCCGCCGCCGCCTCGCGGACCTGCGGGTGATCGGCGAGGCCGAGGTAGTTATTGGAGCAGAGCAGCAGCACCGAGCGGCCATCGAGCATCACCCGCGGCCCCTGTGGCCCGTTGACCAGGCGCAGCTGCCGGTAGAGCCCGCGGTCGCGGAGCTCCTCGAGCCGCTCCGCGACGTCGGTCACGCCGCCTGCGGGTAGGGCGGGGGCTTCTTGGTCTTCTTGATCACCCGCAGCTGGGTCGAGGGATCCCAGAAGTTGGCTTCGTCCTGGTGGTCGATGAGCTCGTCGATCGGGGTCTCCGGGGTCTCGCCGTCGAGCCAGCCGGAGCGGTTGTCGGGCCTCGGGTTGGCGCCGTTGTCGGGCTGGCGGGCGACGTTCAGGCCCAGCTCCTCGAACATCGCCCGGTCGTCCTCGGGCTCGGCCCCGAGCGTGGTCAGGAAGTTGCCCATCATCACCCCGTTGAGGCCGGCTTTGACCGCCAGCGGCTGCAGGTCGCCGAGGTTCTCGACCCGGCCGCCGCAGAGCCGGAAGAGGGCGCCGGGGATGATCAGCCGGAAGATCGCCACCCACTTGACGACGTCCCAGGCATCCATCAGCTCGCGGTCTCCGAACTTGGTGCCCTCGCGCGGGTTGAGCAGGTTGATCGGCACCGAGGTGGGGTTGATCTCGGTCAGCTCGAAGGCCATCTCGACCCGCTGCTCCTCGGTCTCGCCGAGATTCAGAATGCCGCCGACGCAGGTCTCCAGGCCGGCCTCCTTGACCGCCTGGATCGTCCGCAGCCGGCCCTCGTAGCGGACCGTCGAGGAGACCTCGGGATAGTGGGAGCGGGCCGACTCGACGTTGTGGTGGACCCGCTGCACTCCCGCCTCGCGCAGCGACTTGGCGCGCTCGGCAGACATGTGGCCGATCGAGGCGCAGCGCTTGAGGTTGGTCTGCTCGGCGACCAGCCGCGTCCCCTCGAGGATTTTCTGGAAGTCCCGTTTGGAGAGGCCCTGCCCCTGGGTGACCATGCAGAAGCGGTGGGCGCCGGCGGCCTCGGCGGCTTTGGCGTGTTCGAGGATCTGCTCCGGCTCCAGCATCGCGTGCATCGGCGTGTCCGCCTCGGCGTAGCGCGACTGGGCACAGAAGCCGCAGTCCTCGGCGCAGCCGCCGGACTTGGCGTTGACCAGGGAGCACATGTCGGTCGAGTCGCCGAAGTTCTCGCGGCGCACCTTCCAGGCGCGCTCGACCAGCGCTCCGATCTCGTCATGGTCGGTCTGCTGCCCGTACTCGAGGGCCTCTTCGAAGCTGATCAGCGATGGCATGCGCGGTCTCTTTCCAGGGGGTGGATTGCCCGCAAGGCTAGGTATCCGCCCGGACGCATGAACCGCCCCGGACCGGCCCTAGGTCGTGTCCGGGGCTTCGTCCCGGATCGCGATCGGGTCGAAGACCCGGACCCCGTCGCGGCCGCCGTCCTTGGCCGCGTACATCGCTGTGTCCGCCTCGGAGACGATCGACTCGAAGCTGATGCGGGGGTCGTCGCCGAACATCGCCACGCCGACGCTGGCGGTGACCGGTTCCAGCTCCTCGTGGACCGGTTGGTGGTCGTGGATCGCGTTGGCGATCGCGTCGGCGGCGACCCGCGCCTCGGCCGGCGTGCAGCGGGGCAGGACGACGGCGAACTCGTCGCCGCCGAGCCGGGCCAGCACGTCGCTCTCGCGGGTGCGGCGCCGCAGCACGCCGGCGATCTCTTCGATCAGGTGGTCACCGGCGGGGTGTCCATGCGAGTCGTTGACCCGCTTGAAGTAGTCGAGGTCGAGCATCAGCAGCGCTCCCGTCGTGCGCTCGCGCCGCCCGCGGGCCATCGCCGCCCGCAGCTCCTCCTCGAAGCGACGGCGGTTCTTGAGGCCGGTCAGCGAGTCGAGGCTGGCCTGGCGCTTCAGCTCCTCCATCCGCTCGTTGCGACTCCAGACCAGGATCAGCGAGCCGAGCAGGGCGGCCAGCGAGATCCCGATCACGGCCAGCGCCAGAGGCAGGCTGATGCCGGGGCGGTCGGGGTCGCGGACGACCAGCACCCAGATGCGGTCGGCGATGTGGATCGATGCGTTGGCCGGGTCTTCGAGCTGTCCCCTGGGCCCGGTCACGGCGCGGTGGCCGACCCGCAGCTGCACGGCATCGTCGCCGGGCAGGGCGGCGACCGCCGATGCGGCCAGGTCGCCGATCCGGAAGCTGCCGGCGGCGAATCCGAGCAGTGCCGCGCGGCGCTGAGCCACGGTGGCGATCGGCGCACGGTCACGGTAGACGGGTCGGTAGACGATCAGGCCGCTGCCGCCGAGCACGAGCTGCACGACCGAGGTTGCCGCCGGCCGCCCGGTGTCGCGGGCGTGGTTCAGGAAGGGCAGCCGTTCGGGATCGGAGCCGAGGTCATAGCCGAGTGCCCGCCGGGCACCTCGCTCGGCGGCGACGTAGGCGAGTGGAAAGTAGACGGGCCGGGAAGTTGCTTTGCGCAGGTGCCCGCTCGGTCCGCGTTCGACTATCTGAAGGTGGTGCACATGTTCGAAGCGGGCGCGTTCGGAGGCCGGGACCCGCTGGACGAAGCCGGTGGAGGTGAGCACGCCCTGGCGCAGCAGCGAGCGGGCGACGACGTCGAACTTGTGACGGTTGAAGCTGCCCTCGGCCTGGAAGAAGGCGGCGGCGCTGGAGAGCTGGCCGACTGAGAGTGCGGCGACGGCTTCCGCCTGGTGCGCGGCGCGGGTGGCCTCGTCCTTCTGCATCCGATGGAAATCGGCGTTGTCATGGGAATGGACGATCAGCGCCGCGACCACCGAGCCGGCGGCGATCAGCAGAACTGCGACAAGTCCGATCCAGAAACGGAGCCTCATGCCTGCATTGTCGGCGAAGAACGTCTGAGCATTGAGGCTGGGAGGTGTCGTGCGTGGGCCGGCGACGCTCTCAGGCGCCGGGAACGGCGGCCAGCGACTCCCAGAGGTAGAGCGACGCGAGGCTGCGGTTGGGGCTCCAGCGCTCGCCGATCTCGACCGTCCGCAGCGGCGTCGGCATCTCCTCCAGCCCGTACTCGATCTGGATCGCTTTGCGGATGCCGAGATCGCCGCCGGAGAGGATGTCCGGCCGCTCGAGGTGGAAGAGCAGGAACATCTCGGCGGTCCAGCGGCCGAGGCCGCGCACGGCGACGATCTCCTCGATCGCCTCCTCGTCGCCGAGGTCGTCGAGCCGGTCGAGCTCCAGTTCGCCGCTGAGCAGGTGCGAGGCGAGGTCCTGGATGTACTCGACCTTGCGGCCGGAGAGGCCGGCGCCGCGCAGGTCCTCCACGCTCGCTTCCAGCAGCTGCTCGGGCGAGGGAGTGGTGCCGCCGAAGATGTCGATCACCCGCAGGTAGATAGTCCGCGCCGCTTTGGTCGAGAGCTGCTGGCCGACGATCGCCCGCAGCAGCGCCCCGTAGGCGTCGGGCGGGCGCTCTTCGCTGCGCCGCGCCAGGCGCTTCTCGAGGTCGATCTTGCCGATCCGCTCGATCAGCGCCGCCATCGTCTGGTCCGCGGCGGCGAGCTCGCGGCGGCCCTTGGCGCTCACCGCCCGTTCCACTTCGGCGGGCGCTTCTCCCGGAAGGCCTGGACTCCCTCGCGGAAATCGTCCGAGGAGAAGCAGGATTCGCGCAGGGCGATCAGGCCGGCCTCCTGCTGGTCGGTGAGGACGGGGCTGGAGTTGAGCAGGTCGATCGCGTGTTTGTTGCCGCGCATCGAGAGCGGCGCGTTGGCGGCGATGGCCGCGGCGTACTCGACCGAGGCCGTCTCGAACCCCTCGTCGGCGACGACCTCGTGGACCAGCCCGATCTGCTCCGCCCGCGCCGCCTCGAAGTTGCGCCCGGTCAGGAAGAGCTCCTTGGTCCGCGCCAGGCCGATCGTGTCGATGAACCTGCGCAGGCCGGTGTGGCCGTAGATCAGGCCGAGCTTCGCCGGCGGCATGCCGAGCTTGGCGCCGGTGGCGCTGAGCCGCAGATCGCAGCTGATCGCCAGCTCCAGGCCGCCGCCGAGGCAGTGGCCGTTGATCGCCGCCACGGTCGGCCAGGGGTGCCCGGCGATCGCCTCGATCGCCGCCTGGAAGGGGTGGGCGATGAGGGCCTCGGCGTCGCGCTCGAAGCTCTCGTCGGAGATCGCCGCGAGGTCGTAGCCGGCGGAGAAGACCGGCGGCGCGCCGGTGATCAGGACGCAGCGGGACTCGATCCCGCGGTTGAGCTGCGGCAGCGCCTCGGCCAGCGCGTCGAGGATCTCGTGGTCGAGCGCGTTGCGGCGCGCGGGGTTGGAGATGCGAAGCCGGGAGACCCCTGCGGCGGGCTGATCGAGGACGAGCTTGCCGCCCGCGAGCTCCTCCACGGTGCCTCTACTCCAGGACCACGAGGACGTCGCCTTCGCTCACGGCCTGGCCCTCCTCGCAGCGAATCTCCTTCACGGTGCCGTCGTCTTCGGCCTCGACCGGGATCTCCATCTTCATCGACTCGAGGATCGCGACGGTGTCGCCGTCGGAGACCTCGTCGCCGACGGCGACCTCGATTTTCCAGACGTTGCCGGTGATGTGGGCCTCGACGTTCGGCATCGGCGGGGGACAATAGCCGCCATGGAGGACTCGCTGATCGCCATAGTGGCCGCCCGCAACGAGGCGGATCGGGTCGGGCAGACGGTCGCGGCGCTCCGCGAAGAGTTCCCCGGGGCGGCGATCTGGGTGGCCGACGACGCCTCCACGGACGGCACCGCCGAGGTGGCGCTGGCCGCGGGCGCGCAGGTGGTCAGCCGCGGCAGGCCGCACGGCAAGGGCGCCAACGTCAGCGCCGCGGCCGAGGCGGCGCTGAGCGCCGGGCCCGCGCCACGCCTGGTCCTGCTCTGCGACGGTGATCTCGGCGCCTCGGCGGCGCGGCTGGCGCCGCTGGTCGAGGCGGTCGAGCGGGGCGAGTGCGACCTCGCGGTGGCGGTCTTCTCGCGCCGCGTCGGCGGCGGCTTCGGCCTCGCGCTCGGCTTCGCCCACCGGGCGATCCGGCGCCTCTGCGGGGCCGAGACCACCGCGCCGATCTCCGGCCAGCGGGCCCTCCGGGTGGAGGCGCTGCGGGCCTGCCTGCCCTTCGCCGCCGGCTTCGGGATGGAGATCGGGATGACGGTCGACGCCGTCCGCGGCGGCTACCGGCTCGGCGAGTACGAGCTCGACCTCGAGCATCGCGCCAGCGGCCGCACCGTCGCCGGCTTCCGCCACCGCGCCGTGCAGCTCCGGGACTTCGCCCGCGTGTACGCAGCGCGCCGTCGCTAGCCTGGATCGCGGATGAGGGGCGCGATGAAGAGGCTCGGCGCACCGGCGATCGCGATCGCCGTCTTCGCGCTGGGCGCCTCGCTGGCCCAGGCCGAGCTGACCGCGCACGGCGACCTCTTCGTCAAGTTCAGCGGCGGCATCGCCCCGGACGCGCTGCCGCGGCACTCGCGGGCGCCGATCTCGGTCAGCGTCGCCGGCACGGTCCGGACCCTCTCGGGGGACCGGCCGCCGGCGCTGCGGCGGATCGTAGTCGCGCTCAACCGCGGAGGCCGCCTGGACGCCGAAGGCCTGCCGGTCTGCCGTCAGCGGGAAATCGAACCGTCCTCGTCCAAGGAAGCGATGCGAGTCTGCGGACCGGCCCTCGTCGGCGACGGGCACTACGACGCCTATGTCGCCTTCCCGGAACAGTCGGCCTTCCCGTCGCACGGTCGGATCCTCGCCTTCAACGCCATCGTCGAAGGCAAGCGCGCCATCCTCGCCCAAGTCTACGGCGCCGACCCGGTCCCGATCACGCGCATCATCGTCTTCCGCATCCGCGAAAGCCCCGGCACCTACGGCACGGTGCTCACCGGCTCGCTGCCGGCGTCGCTGAATCGCTACGGGTACCTGAAGCAGATCAGCCTCAGCCTGCATCGCAACTACAGCTACCGCGGGCAGCACCGCAGTTACCTCAGCGCCACCTGCGCCGCGCCGGCCGGCTTCCCCGGCGCCAGCTTCCCCTTCGCCCACGCCTCGATGACCTTCGCCGATGGCCGCACGCTGGCCTCGACCCTCACCCGCAACTGCAGAGTGCGGAACTAGCCGCCAGATGATCCTCGCGATCGACCAGGGGACGACGGGGACGACCTGCATCGTCTTCGATGCCGAGGGGCGGGTTGCCGGCCGCGCCTACTCCGAGTTCGCGCAGCACTTTCCGCGGCCCGGCTGGGTCGAGCACGACGCGGCGGAAATCTGGGAGGTGACGCGGCGGGTCGGCGCCGAGGCGGTCGCCGCCGCCGGGATCGCCGGCGCCGAGCTCGACGCGATCGGGATCGCCAACCAGCGCGAGACCGTGGTCGCCTGGGACCCGGCGACGGGCGAGCCGGTCCACCGGGCGCTGGTCTGGCAGGACCGCCGCACCGCGGAGCGCTGCGACGAGCTGCGGGCGGCGGGGCAGGAGGCGCTGGTGCGCGAGCGGACCGGCCTCACCATCGACCCCTACTTCTCCGCGACCAAGATCGAGTGGCTGCTGGCCAACGCCGAGGGAGCGGAGCGGGCGGTCTTCGGCACCATCGACTCCTGGCTCCTCTTCAAGCTGACCGGGCGCCACGTCACCGACTACTCCAACGCCTCGCGGACGATGCTGTTCGACATCCGCCGCCTCGACTGGGACCCGGAGCTCTGCGGGCTGCTGGGGATCGACCCGGCCCGGCTGCCGGAGCCGCTGCCGTCGGCCCAAGTCTTCGGCGTCACCAGCGAGTTCGGCGGCGAGGTGCGGGTGACGGGGATCGCCGGCGACCAGCAGGCCGCCCTGTTCGGCCAGGCCTGTCACCGCCCCAGGATGGCGAAGAACACCTATGGCACCGGCAGCTTCGTCCTCCTCAACACCGGCCCCGAGCCGCCCCGGCCACCCGACGGCCTGCTTGCCACCGTCGCCTGGGGGCTAGGGGACGAGGTGACGTACGCGCTGGAGGCTTCGATCTTCGTCACCGGCGCGGCGGTGCAGTGGCTTCGGGACGGGTTGGGGATCATCGAGGAGGCGGGGGAGACGGAGGGGCTGGCGGCCTCGCTCGAGTCCAACGACGGCGTCTACTTCGTGCCGGCGCTGACCGGGCTCGGCTCGCCGCACTGGGACCCCTACGCGCGGGGCACGATCGTCGGCCTCACCCGCGGCAGCGGCCGCGCGCACCTGGCCCGGGCGGCCCTGGAGGCGATCGCCTACGAGACGGTCGATGCGGTCCGCGCCCAGGAAGCTGCCGCCGGGCAGCGGCTCGAGGTGCTGAAGGCCGACGGCGGCGCGGTCGTCAACCGTTGGCTGATGCAGTTCCAGGCCGACGTGCTGGACGCCCCCGTCGTCGTCCCGGAGATCGCCGAGACGACCGCGCTCGGCGCCGCCTACCTGGCCGGGATCGCGAGCGGCCTCTGGACCCGGGAGCAGGTCGGGGAGATGTGGCGCGAGGCGGCTCGCTACGAGCCGCGCATGGGCGCCGACGAGCGCGAGTCGCTGCTGGCCGGCTGGCGCCGGGCCCTGGAGCGTTCGTGTGACTGGGCGCGGCCTCCGGGGTAGCGTCTCCTGCATGGCTGAGATGAGGCCCCAGACCTACAAGGACCCGCGCCCGGCGGAGTACTTCACGCAGTTCCATGAGGCGGCGCGAAGGGGCGTCGGCTGGACCTACACCGTCGCCCGCCTGATCCTCACCCTGCCGACGATCCTGATCTACCGCGTGCGCGGGATCGGGATGGAGAACGTGCCGCGCCAGGGGGCGGTGGTGCTCGCTCCCAACCACTTCAGCCAGATGGACCACTTCTTCTGCGGCGTCTACCTGCGGCGGAAGATCCGCTTCATGGCCAAATCGCAGATGTTCGGCCCGCCGGTGCTGACCTACATCTACAAGCACGGCGGCGTCTTCCCGGTCCGCCGCGGCCAGCACGACGAGGAGGCCTTCGAGACCGCCTATGAGCTCCTCGACCAGGGGGAGATGCTGCTGGTCTACGCCGAGGGCGGCCGTTCGCGCTCACGCGAGCTGGGCAAGCCGAAACCCGGGATCGGGCGGATCGCCCTGGAGTCGGGGGTGCCGATCGTCCCGGTCGCGATTCACGGCTCGGCCGGCGTGCGCGGCTGGAAGCGGCTGCGCTTCCCCAGGGTGACGGTCCAGTTCGGCGAGCCGATGACCTTCGCGGTGGAGCAGGAGCCCAGCCGCGAGCGCCAGCTCGAGGCGGCGGCCGAGATCTTCGGGGAAGTGCGGGAGATGTACGAGGGGCTGACTACTCGTAGCGAGCAGCGAGCCGGGCGTAGAAGTCCGGATCGTGCCCCGGCGTGATCGTCGCGCCGGGGAACTGAGCGTGGAAGAGGCGCAGCTCCTGCAGCGAGCGGCGCCAGTTATGAGCGTCGAAGGGACGCGGCGGCGGCGCTGCCTCGCCCTCGAGCTGGGCGAGCGTGTACATCGCGTCGCCGCCGATCACGAAATCGTTCTGCTCGAGGCGGGCGATCACGGACATGTGGCCGGCGCTGTGGCCAGGCGTGAAGGCGAGGTGGATCGAGCCGTCGCCAAGGAGGTCGAAGGTCCGGCCGAAGCTGGCGTAGGAGTCGTTGCCGGCGCGGTCGAAGTCGACCGTGCGGTAGTCGAAGGCGTAGTCGAAGTGGGCGCGGCGGTAGCCGTCGAGGATGGGCCGCGGCCCGGTCGCCGCCGCCTCCCACTCGGTCTCGCTGACCACGAAGGTCGACTTCGGGAACTCGGAGATCGCCGAGGTGTGGTCGAGGTGCATGTGGGTCATCACCACGACGGGAACCTCGCCCGGGTCCAGGCCGCGTTTGCGCAGCTGCGCAGGCACGTCTTCGCCGGCCGCCAAGGTCGGCTTGCCGAACCGATTCGCGAGAGAGCCGAAGTTCTCCTTGCCGTCGGTGGCGATCGAAGGGTGCAGGCCAGTGTCGACCAGAATCGCCCCGGCGCTGGGGTGGCGGATCAGGAAGGCCGGAATGGGAATCTCCAGCGGGGGCTTGCCGGTCAGTATCGCCTGCAGGTACTTGAGCTCGACGAAGCGGCCGCCCGGGCTCTCCATCGCCGCCAGCGGCAGGTTGGTGTGGCCGGCGACCATCGGCTCGACCGTGACCGTCGCGCCCGGCGTCCCTCCGGCAAGCGGCTCGTGCAGCGGTTGCGCCTCGACACTGACCTTCATCGCGATTGACATTACCGCCGAACGGGCCGCCTATAGGCTTGCCGGCAGATGGCTGAAAGCTCGCATTCGCAGGTGTTTCGCGACGGATTGCTCGACGGCCAGGTCTGCGTCGTCTCCGGCGCCGGCAGCGGCTTCGGGCGGGAGACGGCGCTGGAGCTGGCGCGTCTCGGTGCCGCCGTGGTCGGCTGCGGCCGGCGTCGGGAGCCGCTGGCGGAGACCGCGGAGCTGGCCGCCGGCCTGGCCGGGTCCTTCGAGCACGAGGCGTTGGACATCCGCGAGGAGGAGCCGGTCGGGCGCTTCTTCGACGGCCTGCTGGAGCGTCATGGCCGGCTCGACGTGCTCGTCAACAACGCCGGCGGCCAGTTCCTCAGCCCGGCCGAGGCGATCACCCCGAAAGGCTTCCGCACCGTCATCGACCTCAACGTCCAGGGCACCTGGCTGATGACCCACGCCGCCGCGACCAAGGCCTTCATCCCGCAGGGCGGCGGCAAGGTGCTGAGCGTCACCCTCTCCCCCCACAACGGCATGCCGGGGATGGTCCACTCCGGCGCCGCCCGGGCGGCGGTCGAGAACATGATGCGGACGCTGGCGGTTGAGTGGTCGCGCTTCGGGATCAAGACCGTCGCCCTCGCCGCCGGCCAGTTCGCGACCGAGACCCTGCTGACCAAGTATCCGCAGGTTGTCGTCGACAACCTCGAGCGCTCGATCCCGATCGGCCGCGCCGGCCGCCCCGAGGAGATGGCCTGGCTGATCGCCTACCTGGCCTCGCCGGCCGGTGACTTCTACTCGGGGACGACGATCACGATCGACGGCGCCCGCGACAACTGGGCCGGCCCCTGGCCCCCGGAGGCGATCGCCAATGCCGAGGGCACGCCGGTCGCCGAGGAGCGGCGCTCGAAGGGGTAGCTATGCGGGGGGCTGGGTCGGGGGCCTCTCTCCCGGAGACCGTCGCGCAGCTGGGGCCGCTGCCAGGGCTCAGGCCGTAGCTCTTGAGCCTCCGGGAGAGAGGCCCCCGACCCCGACCTCACGAAGCTCCGCCCGAGCTTCGAAGGAAGGAGGCTTCATTGAGCCGGAAGGTTCGGAGTAAGGAAGCTCTCCGCTCAGGGCTGTGGCTGGGCAAGAGGGTCCGGTGGCCCTCTCCCAGAAGCTCAAGCGGCAGGGTTTGAGCCCTAGCGAACGACCCAGCTGCGCGACGGCTTCTGGGAGAGGGGCACCGGACCCTCTACCGCGGCTCCAGCACGACGAGCGGGATCTCGCGGTCGGTGCGGGCCCGGTAGTCCTCGTAGCCGTGGTAGGCCTTGACCGCCAGGGCCCAGAGGCGGTCGCGCTCCTCGGGGGTGGCGACGCGGGCGTGGACGGCACGATGCTCGGAGCCGATCTGCACCGTGGTGTCGGGATTGGCGAGAAGGTTGTGGTACCAGGCGGGATGTCTGGGGAAGCCACCTTTGGAGGCGACGACGACGATGTCCTTGCCGTCCTCGACGTAGAGCAGCGGCGAGGTGCGCTTGACGCCGCTCTTGGCCCCGACGTGGTCGAGCAGGAGCATCTTGCCGCCGACGCCGGGGATCGTGTGGCCGATGCGCCCACCCGTCCTCCGGTAGAGGAACGTGTGGGCGCCCATGAAGCGGCGCGTGGCAGGCCAGACCTTGTCCGCCAGGTCGAGGTAGCGGGGGCTCGCCCCGCCCGTTTTCGCCGTGTCGCTCAGGTGTACATCCCGCCGAACATGCCGCCGGTCACGTTGAGGACCTGGCCGTGCACGTAGTTGGCGAGCGGTGAGGCGAGGAAGAGGACCGGGCCGGAGGCCTCCTCGGGGGAAGCGGGGCGGCCGAGCGGGATGATCGCCGAGGCCATCGCCCGCATCTGCTCGGGGATGCCGAGCTCGATCTTCTCGCCACCGGGAGCGGTCATCTCGCCGCCCTCCTCCTTGGCCGCGGTGAGGCGGGTGTCGACGAAGCCGAAGGCGACCGCGTTGACGTTGATCTTGAACTGGCCCCACTCCTTGGCGAGCGTTTTGGTGACGCCGACGACGCCCATCTTGGCGGCTGAGTAGTTGACCTGGCCGGCGTTGCCCATCGTGCCCGAGGTCGAGGAGACGTTGATCAGCTTGCGGAAGACCTCGGTGCCCTCGCCGCGCTCGGCCTTGGCGGCCTCGCGCCAGTGCGGAGCGATCGCCCGGGCGACGCGGAAGGGGACGACGGTGTGGATGTCGAGCATTGCCTGGAACTGCTCGTCGCTCATCTTGTGGGCGACGCCGTCCCAGGTGTAGCCGGCGTTGTTGACGACGATGTCGACCGAGCCGAAGGCATCGACGGCGGCGGCGACGAGCTTGTCGGCGGCGCCGGTCTCGGTCAGGTCGCCGGCGAAGACGGCGGTCTCGCCGCCGATTTCACCGGAGGTCTGCTCGGCAACGTCGGCGTCGAGGTCGTTGATCAGGACCTTGGCGCCCTCGGCCGCGAACAGCTCCGCGGTCGCCCGTCCGATCCCCCGTGCCGACCCAGTGACAATCGCCGCTTTCCCGTCCAGAAGTCCCATCAGTCCGTCTCTCCTTTAGTTCGTGAAGTCGGCGCCGGAGGCTACAGGGATCAAACCCGTCCTGGTTGACTGGCCAGTTTCGGGAGTCGAGCTCCGCAGAAGGCTCGGGAGCGCCTCAGATCGGAGACGCCGAGGGCGATCGGACCGACCGGCTGCTTCTGCGCCGAGGTTCCAGGCAGAATGACGACGCGATGGCCAGCATCTTCTTCCTCTCACTCCTGGCGATGTTCAACCCGACGCTGCTGGCGGCGACGACGGTGATGATGCTGTTGCCGAACACCAAAAAGCTGATGCTCGGCTACCTGCTCGGCGCCTACCTGACCAGCATCAGCCTCGGCCTGCTGGTCGTTTTCTCGCTGCACGGGTCCGGCGGCGCCGAAGCCGCCCGCCACACCCTCAGCCCTCTCGAGGACATCGTGGTCGGGCTGATCGCGCTGCTGGTCGCCTACGTGCTGGGTACGGATCGCGACGCGGCGCTGAAAGAACGACGGCGGCGGCGCAAAGAGGCCAAGGAGGGGGAGGGCAAGGCGAAGGAACCGCTGCCGATGCGGATGCTCGGCAAAGGGTCGGCGCGGGTCACTTTCGCCGTCGGCGTCGTCCTCTCGTTTCCCGGTGTGTCCTACCTGGCCGCCCTGGACCGCATGGCCAAGCTCGACTACGGGACCGTGGCGACCGTCGCGCTGGTGGTCGCCTTCTGCCTGATCCAGCAGCTCCTGCTCGAGCTGCCACTGATCGGCTACGCGGTGGCGCCGGACTGGACCCAGGGCGCGATCGTCCGCTTTCGTGCCTGGCTCGGCCGCAACGGGCGCCGGGCCGGCATCACCGGTGCCGCTGTGATCGGCGCCCTGCTGCTGCTGCGCGGATTGATCACGCTGCTGGCGTAGGGAGCCTGATGATGCGCCGCCGGCTGCTCAACCTGAAGGGGCTGGCGGAGCGATGGCCGCCAGGTCGGCGGGCCGCAGCAGCGCGATCAGGGTCGAGCCGTCGACGATCGCCAGGCCGCCCTTGCGCAGCTTCGCCCTGGCGCCGGTGAGTCGCGCGATCTCGGTGGAGAAGTCTGGCTCGTGTCCGACCAGCAGGACGTCGCCCCGCCCGGTGGCGAGTGCGAGCGCGTCGAAGTCGCCGCCGCGCAGCTCGTTCGCCGTCTCCGGCTCGATCCCGAGCGCTTCGCAGGCGAGCTGCGCCGTCTGGGCCGCTCTTACCTTGGGACTGGTGAGGCAGGCGTCGATCGTCGCCCCTCGTACCGCCAGCGCCCGACCCACCGCGCGAGCCTGGCGTTCTCCCTTCGGCGTCAGCCGTCGGGCGGCGTCGTTACCGTCGCCATCCTCCGCGTCGCCGTGGCGCAGCAGGTAGATCATGCGTCTAACTCTCCCACGCGAGCCAACCTACCCGGCGAGCCTGCGCCTCTAGCATCGGTCGGGATGCGCCCTTCCCCGCGACGCCTGTCGCTTGCCGTCCTGCTCGTCTCCGCGATCTTCTTCACGATGGCGACCCCGGCCTCGCCCGCCGGGCGGATCGTCATCTTCGGAGCGGCATCGGGCTCGCACCTGACCCTGACCGCGAGCGGTGAGGACATCCAGGTGGACGGCTACATGGCGGCAGCGCAGCCGTCGGGCTGCCGCCTGGCCCGCTCCCGCCTCCGCGCCGTCTGCCCGGCGGCGACCGCCGATGCGATCGAAGTCGACATGGGCCCGAGTGGCGACTTCGTCGAAGTCCTCGATCGCATGCCGTTCCCGCTCACCGTCCACCTCGGGGCGGGGCAGGACAAGTTCATCGGCAACGGCGAGAAGGACACCTGTTATCCCGAAGGGACCAGGCGCAACCGCTGCGTCGGTGGCGGCGGCAACGACGTCTGCATCACCGGTCAGGAGAACACCGACTGCGTCGGCGGGCGGGGGAACGACTACTGCAAGGAGGGCGCAGGCAGCGACGGCTGCTGGGGCGGCCCGGGCCGGGACCTCTGTTACATGGGGCCGGGAGAAGACGGCTGCCACGGCGGTGCCGGCAACGACCGTCTCTACGGCGGCCCCGGTGCCGACCAGCTCTACGGCGGCCCCGGCTTCGACTACTGCGACGGCGGCCCCGGGATCGGCAAGTCACACGAATGCGAGGCCGGGCCAAGGCATTGACCGCCGCGATCCCGCTCGCCTTCGGTCAGCGCCTGCTGCTCCGCCACGCGACCCATGGCGGCTGGATCTTCATCCTCGCTGCCGTCGCGATCGTCCTGCTGGTCCGCTTCTGGCCGGCGATCGTCGCCTGGTTCGAGCGGCGCCGGTAAGTCCTATAGCCCCATCTGCTTGCCGAGGATCTCCTTCATGATCTCGTCGGTGCCGCCGCCGATCGGGCCGAGACGGGCGTCGCGGACGGCACGCTCGATGCCGTACTCGCGCATGTAGCCGTAGCCACCGTGGATCTGCAGGGACTGGTCGGCGATCTCGAGGACGGCTCGCTGGGTGACCAGCTTGGCCATGCTGACGTCACGGATGCACTCCTGGCCGGAGTGGAAGAGCCGCAGGGCGTTGTAGGTGAGGGCGCGGGCGGCCTCGGCCTTGGTCGCCATCTCGGCGACGTGGTGGCGGATCGCCTGGAACTTTCCGATCGGGCGGCCGAAGGCTTCGCGCTCGAGGGCGTAGGCGACGGTGATCTCGACCAGGCGCTGCATCGCGCCGACGGCGCCGATCGCCATCAGCAGCCGCTCCCAGGCGAAGTTGGCCATGATCAATTTGAAGCCGCCGTTCTCCTCGCCGAGCAGGTTCTCGGCCGGCACCTCGACGTCGGTGAAGGCAAGCTCACCGGTGTCGGAGGAGTGCCAGCCCATCTTCTCCAGCTTCGCCGCCACCTCGTAGCCGGGCATCTCGCGCTCGAGGACGAGGAAGGAGATGCCGCCGTGGCCGCCCTCCTGGGTGGTCTTGCAGGCGCAGACGAGGAAGTCGGCGCGGACGCCGTTGGTGATGAAGGTCTTGGCGCCGTTGACGACGTAGCCGCCGTCGACGCGCTCGGCTGTGGTGGTGATCCCGGCGACGTCGGAGCCGGCGCCCGGCTCGGTGATCCCGAGGGCGCCGATCTTCTCGCCGGCGATCCCCGGCACCAGCCAGCGCTGCTTCTGCTCCGCCGTGCCGAAGTTGAAGATCGGCGGCATCGCGATCGAGGTGTGGGCGTTGAGCCCGGCGGCGACGCCACCGGAGCCACCCGAGCGGGCCAGCTCCTCGACCCAGATCGCGTCGTGCAGGTGGGTTCCGCCCTGGCCGCCGTACTGCTCGGGGAACTTGAGGCCGAGGAAGCCGAGCTCGGCGCAGCGGGCATACAGCTCGCGCGGGAATTCCCGCGCCGCCTCCCACTCGTCAACATGCGGCGCGATCTCCTTGGTGACGAAGCGGCCGACGGTCTCCCGCAGCTCCTCGTGCTCCTCGCCGAAGGGAGGAAGGACCGCCCGCGCGCCGCTGTCCTTGACCACGGTCATGGACACTTGATCACTGTCGCGCCGGCTACAGCCCGTAGCTCTTGCCGATCACGTCGAGCATGACCTCGTCGGTGCCGGCGCCGATGCGGTTGAGGCGGACGTCGCGGTAGGCGCGCTCGATCTCGTACTCCTTCATGTAGCCGTAGCCGCCGAGGATCTGGATGCACTCGTCGGCGACCTCGCAGCCGACCCGGGAGGCGAAGAGCTTGGCCATCGTGATCTCGCGCACCGGGTACTCGCCGTTGCCGAAGCGCCAGGCGGTGGCGTAGGTGAACTGCTTCGCCGCCTCGGTCTTGGTCGCCATCTCGGCGAACTTGTGGCGGATCGCCTGGAACTTGCCGATCGGGCGGCCGAAGGCTTCGCGGTCCTTGGCGTACTCGAGGGTCTTCTCGATCATCCGTTCGCAGCCGGCGTGGGAGCCGGCGGCGGCGACCAGGCGCTCGCCCTGGAGCTCCCAGGCAATGTGGTAGAAGCCCTTGCCGACCTCGCCGAGCACGGCGCCGGCCGGGACGCGGACGTCTTCGAAGGCCAGCTCGCCGGTGTCGGAGGCGTGCATTCCCATCTTCTCCAGCTCGGCGGAGACGGTGAAGCCCGGGACCGTCTCGCCCTTCTCGTCGCGCAGGTCGACGACGAAGAGGGTGATGCCGGCGTGGCGCTCCTCCGGGTCGGTCTTGCAGACGAGAACGATGAAGTCCGCCCGCGGGCCGTTGGTGATGAAGGTCTTGGAGCCGTTGATGACGTATTCGTCGCCGTCGCGGATCGCCGTGGTGCGGATGCCGGCGACGTCGGAGCCGGCGCCCGGCTCGGTGATCCCGAGGCTGCCGATCTTCTCGCCCTTGAGGCCCGGTTTGAGGTACTTCTCCTTCTGCTCCTCGGTGCCGAGCAGGTGGATCGGGGGCAGGACCATGTCGGTCTGGACCGCGAAGCCCATGTTGGTGCCGCCGGAGCCGGAGTAGCTCATGCACTCGGCGCGAACCAGCGAGTAGAAGTAGTCGCCGCCCTGACCGCCGTACTCCTCCGGAAAGCAGAGGCCGAGGAAGCCGAGCTCGCCCGCCCGTTGCATCGCCGAGGTGGGCCAGTAGGTGTCCTCCCACTCGTTGCGGTGCGGCCACAGCTCCTTCTTCACCCACGACTCCATCGACTCCCGCAGGTCTTCGTGCTCCTGGCTGAAGATGAAGTGCTTGCGCCCAGCTGCATGGTCGGGCTTGATGACGCTGGAGCCGTTGGTCGCGGTCGCCACTGGTGTCTCTCCTCGTTCGCGGGTTCGGAGGCGGCAGCGGCCGCCGGAAGCGAGTAGACAGTAGCACTTCCCACTTTCAGTAAAAACGGCTATGGTCCCGCTCGATGAGCGAGGAGAGCTACGAGCTGGTCGCCTACGAGGTCGCCGACGGCGTCGCCACGGTGACGCTGGACAACCCGGAGAAGCGCAACATGCTCTCCGGCCAGATGCTGGCTGAGCTGGTCGCGGCGATGAAGCGGGCGAAAGTCGCCGAGGACGTTCGCGCGGTCGTCCTCACTGGAGCCGGCGACAAGGTCTTCTGCGCCGGCGCTGACCTCGGCGGGTTCGCCGCTGACGCCTCGCTGGTCGACAAACACTTCGCCTCCGACCTCTTCCTCGAGTTCTTCCGGCTGATGCCGCGACTCGGCAAGCCCTCGCTCTGCGCCGTCAACGGCCATGTGCTGGCGGGGGGGATGGGGCTGGCCCTCTCCTGCGACCTGGTGATCGCCAAGGAGGGCGCCACTTTCGGCACGCCGGAGATCAACGTCGGCGCCTTCCCCTACATGATCATGTCGATCATCTACCGCAACGTCCCGCGCAAGAAGGTCAACGAGATGATGCTGCTGGGCGAGCGGCTCAGCGCCGAGCAGGCGGTCGAGTACGGGCTCACCAACAAGGTCGTGCCGGCGGCCGAGTTCGACGCCGCGGTCGCCGATTGGGCGACCAAGCTGGCCTCGAAGAGCCCGGTGCTGATGCGCCTCGGCCACGACGCGATGTACCGCCAGCAGGACATGGACATCGACGACGCACTGGAGTTCCTGCGCTCGCAGCTCTCGCTCACCTTCAGCACCGAGGACATCGTCGAGGGCGTCACCGCGTTCTTCGAGAAGCGCGACCCGCAATGGAAAGGCAGATAGTGGCGAGCACCGAGGAGCAGGCGAAGAACCTCCTGCCGGGCACCGCCCCGCTGGCGGAGCTGAACGAGCAGCTGCACGAGCGCCGCGCCAAGGCGAAGCTGGGCGGCGGCGAGGAGAAGATCGCCAAACAGCACAGCCGCGGCAAGCTGACCGCCCGCGAGCGGCTCGACCTCCTGGTCGACGAGGGGAGCTTCGTCGAGCTCGGCATCCACGGCCGCCCCCACTTCGCCCAGCGGGCGATGGACGGGGTCGAGGCGCCGGCCGACGGCGTCATCACCGGCTGGGGCGACGTCGACGGCCGCCCGACCTGCGTCGCCGCCTACGACTTCACGGTGATGGCCGGCTCGATGGGGATGACCGGCGAGCTCAAGGTCACCCGCCTGCGCGAGATGGCGCTCTCGAAGCGGATGCCGTTCGTCTGGCTGCTCGACTCCGCCGGCGCCCGCATCCAGGAGGCGACCGGCTCGCTCTTCGCCGGCTCCGGCTTCCTCTTCCGCGAGGAGGTCGAAATGTCGGGCGTGGTCCCGATGGTCGCGGCGATGATGGGCCCCTGCGCGGCCGGCACCGCCTACATCCCGGCCCTGGCCGACTTCGTGCCGATGGTCTCCGGCCAGGGGGCGATGGCGCTGGCCGGCCCGCACCTGGTCAAAGCCGTGACCGGCGAGGACATCTCGATGGAGGACCTCGGCGGCGCCAAGGTGCACTGCCGCAAATCGGGAGTGGGGGACCTCGAGGTGCCCGACGACGAGGCCTGCATCGTCGCGATCAAGCAGTACCTCTCCTACTTCCCGGCCAACTGCGAGCAGAAGCCGCCGGTGATCGCGACCGACGACCTCGACGACCGCATGTCGGAGAAGCTGATGGAGATCGTCCCCGACTCCTCGCGCAAGCCCTACGACATGTACGACGTGATCGCCGAGATCGTCGACGACGGCGAGTGGTTCGACCTCAAGCCGAAGTTCGCCAAGACCCTGATCACCTGCTTCGCCCGCTTCGGCGGCCAGCCGGTCGGGATCGTCGCCAACCAGCCCAAGCAGCTGGCCGGGATCCTCGACAACGACTCGGCCGACAAGGCGGCGCGCTTCATCAACCTCTGCGATGCCTTCAACATCCCCCTGGTCTTCCTCCAGGACGTGCCCGGGTTCATGGTCGGCTCGAAGGTCGAGCACGCGGGGATCATCCGCCACGGGGCGAAGATGCTCTACGCGGTCAGCCGCGCCACGGTGCCGAAGGTGACGGTGGTGGTTCGCAAGGCCTACGGCGCCGGCTACTACGTGATGTGCGGCAAAGCGTACGAGCCGGACCTGATCGTCGCCTGGCCCGGGGCCGAGATCTCGGTGATGGGAGCCGAGGGCGCGGTCGAAATCATCGGCCGCTCGGCGATCGAGGCCTCCGAGGACCCGGAGGCCACCCGCGAGGCGATGCTGGACGCGGTCCGCCAGCAGATCGACCCCTACATCGCCGCCGGCAACGCGGTCATCGACGACATCATCGACCCCAGGGAGACTCGGCCGACGATCGTCAAGGCGCTGCGGATGGCGAAGGACAAGCAGGTGCGCAAGCCGAGGAAACGACACGGGGTGATGCCCGTATGAGCCGCTTCGAGGACCCGGTGGTGATCAGCTGCTCGATCTCGGGCGTGATCGCCAACCGCGATCAGTGCCCGGCGATCCCCTACACGCCGGAGGAGTACGCGGCGGAGGCACGGCGGGCGGTCGACGAGGGCGCCTCGCAGATCCACATCCACGCCCGCGCTCCCGACGGCACCCCGTCGGTCGAGATCGAGGACTTCAAGGCGATCACCGAGGCGATCCTGGCCGAGGTCGGCGACGTGATCGTCAACTACTCGACCGGAACGATTGGGGTCCCGATCGAGAAGCGGCTCGAGTACCTGCGGGCGCTGAAGCCGGACGTCGCCGCGCTCAACATGAGCTCGATGAACTACGCCAAGTACTCCAAACGGCGCAAGGACTTCGTCTTCAAAGCGGTCTTCGAGAACAGCTTCGACACGATCATCGAGTTCCTGACCGAGATGAAAGCGCTGGGGATCAAGCCCGAGCACGAGTGCTTCGACGCCGGCCACGTCGCCAACCTCGACCCGCTGATCGACATGGGCCTGCTCGAGGAGCCGCTGCAGATCTCCCTGGTGATGGGTGTCACCGGCGGCATCCGGCCGACCCCGCGCAACGTCACCTTGATGTCGGACCAGATCCCCGGCGGCGCCGAGGGCCAGAACCAGTGGCAGACGATCGGCGTCTCCCGCGACCAGTGGAAGCTGCTGGCCGCGGCGCTGGTGCTGGGCGGCAACGTTCGCGCCGGCGTCGAGGACAACCTCTACCTGCCCGACGGGGAGATGTGCCGCTCCAACGGCGACCTGATCGCCAAGGCGCGCCAGATGGCCGAGGACGTCGGCCGCCGCGCCGCCACCGTGGCCGAGGCTCGCGAGCTGCTGGGGATTCCCAGGCGTGAGCGCTCTCCCGCTTAGCGACGTCAGGGTCCTCGACCTGACCCGGCTCCTGCCGGGGGGCTTCTGCTCGCTGCTGCTGGCCGACCTCGGCGCCGAGGTGCTGAAGGTCGAGGACACGGGCATGGGCGACTACATCCGCTGGGCGCCCCCGTATTACGGGAGCGACGAGCAGCAAACTCTCGGCACCCGCTCGGCGCTCTACCTATCGCTCAACCGCGGCAAGCGCTCCGTCCGCCTCGACCTCAAGAGCGATGCCGGGCGCGAGGCGCTGCTGCGCCTGGTCGAGTCCCACGATGTCGTGCTCGACGGCTTCCGCCCCGGCGTGCTCGACCGCCTCGGGGTCGGCTACGAGCGGATGCGCGAGGCCAATCCGGCGCTCGTCTTCTGCGCGATCACCGGCTACGGCCAGGACGGTCCCTACGCGCAGCGCGCCGGCCACGACATGAACTACCTCGGCCTCGTCGGCCTGCTGGGCCTGACCGGGGCCAAGGACGGCCCGCCGGTGCAGTCCGCCGGCCAGATCGCCGACCTCGGCGGCGGCGGCCTGATGGCGGCCTTCGGGGTGATGGCGGCGCTGCACGAGCGTCGCCGCTCCGGCGAGGGCCAGATGGTCGACGTCTCGATGGCCGACGGCGCCCTCTCCTGGCTGGCGATGGTCGCCGGTCGCTACTTCTGCGACGGCGAGGTGCCGCGGCGCGGCGAGCAGCAGCTCGCCGGAGGCCTGATCTGTTACCTGCCATACGAGGTCGCCGACGGCTGGGTCAGTTGCGGGGCGCTGGAGCCGAAGTTCTGGGCCGCTCTCTGCAACGGCGTCGACCGCCCTGATCTGATCGAGGTGCAGTTCGAGGCGCCCGGCTCCGCCGCCTGGCGCGAGGTCGCCGAGATCTTCCGCTCCCGCAGCCGCGACGAGTGGCTCGCCTTCAACGACGAGCACGACTGCTGCATCGAGCCTGTCCTCGACCTCGACGAGGCGCTGCGCTCCGAGCTGGTGCGGGCGCGGGAGATGGTCGTCGAGCTGGAGCAGCCCGAGCTCGGCACGGTGCGCCAGCTCGGCGTGCCGGTGAAGCTGAGCCGCACCCCCGGCGACCCAACCCGCCCGGCGCCCGCCTTCGGCGAGCACACTGAGCAGGTCCTGCGAGAGGCCGGCTACTCGGCCGAGGAGGTCGCGGCGATGCTGGAGTCCGGCGCGGCGGCCGGGCCCAATGCGGACGCCGAGCCGACGGAGTTCCGGGCGTGAGCACCAAAGGCGCCGAGCTGTTGCGGATGGGGGAGCTGGCCGAGGCCTCCGGCGTCCCGGCGCCGACGATCAAGCACTACCTGCGCGAGGGGCTGCTGCCGGAGCCGGTCAAGACCAGCCGCAACATGGCCTACTACCCACCGGAGTTCGTCGACCGGATCAAGCTGATCAAGCGCCTGCAGGAGGAGCGGTTCATGCCGCTGAAGGCGATCAGGTCGGTGCTCGACGAGGACCCCGAGCGGGCGAACGCGATGCTGGAGCTCGAGGACCGGATCCTCGACCGGGCTCTCGCCGGCGAGCGGGCGCGGACCAGCGCCACCGAGGTCCGCCAGCGCTACGGCGTCCCCAAGGATGTGCTTGACCGCCTCGCCGAGCTGGAGGTGCTGACGCCCAACAGCCGCGGCTACTCGCCCTCCGACGTGACGATCATCGAGGCGATCAGCCGCTTCCGCGCCAGTGGCTACGACGAGCAGATCGGCTTCACCGTCTATGACACCGTGCGCTACAAGGAGGCGCTCGAGCAGCTGGTCCGCCAGGAGGTCGAGATGGTGATGGGGCGGCTCGCCGGCGAGGTCTCGCCCGAGCGCGTCGTCGAGATGCTCGAAGCCGGCGCCCAGCCGCTTCAGGACCTGATCGCCGCCCTCCACACCAAGTTGCTGGTCGCCGAGCTCGAGCGCCACCGCGCCGCTCGCAAGCCCTAGCGCTGTAGCGGCGGCGCTCTAGGCGACGCCGAGGGCGGCCCGGTCGGTAGCGATCCGCTGCAGGATCACCTGATGACCGCGGCGCTTGCCGATCTCGGTCGCCTCGTCGAGTGCCTCGGTGACGCCCGGCTGCCCAGCCGCGTCTCGCGCCTCGGCGAGGATCAGCAGGGCGGCGGGGAGCTGCCAGTGCATGCCGCGCCGGCGCGCCGTGCTCGCCGCCCACTCGGCCTGCGCCAGCGCCTCCTCGGGACGCTCGAGGCCGAGCAGGGCGCGGGCGCGCAGGGAGGCTCGCCAGCCCTCGGTTTCGCCACCCGACCCCATCGCGTCGCGGTAGTCGCGGTCGGCCAGCTCGATCTCCTCCAGCGCGGCGGCGAATTCGCCCGCCTCGAGCCGTACGTAGGCGAGTGAGCTGAGGGCCATGCTGCGTGAGAAGACGTCGCCGAGCCGCTCGGTCAGCTCGCGGTTGCGCAGCGCCAGCGCCAGCGCCGCCTCGATCTCACCGCCGTCGGCGAGCACGGTCGCCTTCGAGCTCAGGGTCCAGCTCTCGGTCTCGGGATCGCCGCGCTCCGCCGCTTCGCGCAGCGCCTCGTCGAGCAGCGGTTCGGCCTCCTCCGGCCGGCCGCGCTCGCGCAGTGCCACCGACTTCGCCATCAGCCCCCAGGCGATCGGGCTGCCGATCACGATTCCGGCGCCCAGGTCGGGGTCGCCGTCGACGATGCCGAGCATCTCGTCGATCGTCGTTTCCAGGCGGTCGAGATCGCCGGTGCACATGTGGACGTAGGCGGCGGCACCGCGGCAGGCAGCCCGCAGGCCCGGCTCGCCCGATTCGTCGGCGAGATGGATCGCTTCGTCAGCGGCGACCGTCCATTCGCCGGTGTGCTCGGCGACGCCCGGCCGCACCGAGGTCAGCAGCTTCAGCAGCGCCAGCGAGCGCAGGTCGCCGATCCTGCCGGCGATCTCCGCCGCCTCCGCGCCGAGCGCCTCCGCCTGCTCGCGGTCCATGCCCAGCCGCCAGGCGTATTCGAGCTGCTGCATGCGCGAGAGCAGCGAGAGCGCCGTCGTCTCCTCGTTCTCGCCGAGCCCGTCGGAGAGCTCCGTCACCCGCTGCCATAGGCGCATCGCGTCCTGAGGGCGGCTGTGACCGGCCCAGTGGGCGGCGCGGGCGTGCCAGCGTGCTGCCTCCAGCGTCTCGCCGCCCTCCTCGAAGTGGTGGGCGACCAGTCCGGCCAGCTCGTCGAGGCGGTCGTCCTCGAGCGCGATCGTCGCCCGGGCCGCCGCCGCGTGGGTCGCGGCGCGCCTGTCGCCGAGCTGGGTGCCGTAGGCGACCTCGCGGGTGAGGGGATGGCGGAAGGCCAGCACGCGCTCGGGGTAGATCTCGGCTTCATAGAGAAAGCCGGCCTCGATCAGCTCGCAGAGCGCCGGGTCGATCTCCCCGGCCTCGAGCCCCGCGGTCATCCCCAGTGCCCGGCCGCTGATCTCCTTGCCGACCACCGAGGCGACCTGAAGTAGCTGCTTCGCCGCCGGGTCGAGGCGATCGATCCGCGCCGCCAGGATCGCCTGGACCGTCGCCGGCACCCCGGCCCCCTCGATCGGCCGGGCCAAGCGGTAGGCGCCGCGCTCCCCCTCCAGGTGCCCCGCCTCGGCCAGCTCGCGGACGATCTCCTCGATGAAGAACGGGTTGCCCTGGGTGCGCTCGTGGATCGGCTCGTCGAGGCCGTCGAGCGAGGGGTCCTCGCCGGCCAGGTCGCGCAGCAGCTCCTGGGTGTCCGTGCGCGCCAGCGGCGTCAGCGAGGTGCCCCGGTAGGCCGGCGAGCCCGTCCAGGGCGGCGAGTATTCCGGGCGGAAATTGACCACCGCGAGGGTCTTGGTGCCGGCGATCGACTCGACGAGGTCGGCCAGCATCGCTTCGCTGCCGGCATCGACCCAGTGCAGATCCTCGACCATCAGCACCAGCGTCTTGCGGCGGCTGGGGGCATTGACCAGACGGCAGACGATCTCGCCCAGCGCCCTCTGCCGCGCCTCCGGGCTGATCTGCGGGACCGGGCGGTCCGGATCGGGCACGCCGAGGAAGTCGAACATCAGCGGCAGGTCGTCGGCGAAGCCTGGGTCGAGCAGCAGCGAGCGTCCGGCGATCTTCTCGCGCGAGAGCTGCTCGGGCTCGCGCTCGCCGATCCCGAAGAACGAGCGCAGCATCTGCAGCACCGGCATGTAGGGGATCGCCTGCCCGTGGGCCTGCGCCTGGGCCTCGAAGACCTCGACCCCGTCCTCGCGGCAGCGCTGGGCGAACTCGTGGCAGAGCCGGCTCTTGCCGACTCCCGGATCGGCGGCCAGGCCGATGACGCCGCCGTCTCCGGCTTTGGCCCGGTCGAGTGCCGCCACCAGCGTGCCCATCTCCTTGCCGCGGCCGACGAAGCGCGAGAAGCCCCGCCGCCGGGAGAGGTCGAGCCGCGAGGTCGCCCGCCCGACGCCGGCCAGCTCGGAGACGCGGATCGGGTGACTCGATCCCTTGATCTCGAACTCGCCCAGGTCCTCGAGGTCGAAGAAGCCGGCGGCGAGCTCGGCGGTGTGTTCGGTCAGGTAAGCCTTGCCGGGCTCGGCCAGGGCCTCCATCCGCTGCGCCAGGCCGACCGTGTGGCCGATCGCGGTGTAGTCGGCGTCGACGCCCGGGCCGATCGCCCCGGCGACCACCTCGCCCGAGTTGATCCCGATCCGGGTGGAGAAGTTGAGCCCCTGCGCCCGGCGCAGCTCGGCGGCGTAGCCGGAGATGTCGTCGAGCATCCGCAGCGCCGCGTAACAGGCGCGCTGCGCGTGGTCCTCGTGGGCGATCGGCGCTCCGAAGACGGCCATGATCCCGTCGCCGGTGAACTTGTCGACGGTCCCCTCGAAATGGGTCACCGCGTCGGCCAGGATCGAGAAGAAGCGCTGCATGATCTTGCGCCACTCCTCCGGGTCCTGCTGCTCGGCAAGGTCCATCGAGCCGCTGACGTCGGCGAACAGCACCGTCACTTGCTTGCGTTCGGCATCGTCCCTGGGGGGTTCGCTCACGGTCTGCTCAAGGTTACGCCCGTATCCCGTTGGCAATGGTGCGAACGCACTTTGCGTTGCCATGCGGGACAAAGTGCGTTCGCAGGTAGCCTGGGACCGGTGCGATCGGTTTTGATTACGGGAGCCTCCACCGGTATCGGCCGGGCGACGGCGCTGCAACTGGACGCGGCGGGGTGGCGGGTCTTCGCCGGGGTCCGCAAAGAGGCCGACGGCGAGGCGCTGCGCGAGGCCGGCTCCGAGCGCCTTGTGCCGCTGATCCTCGACATCACCGATGGCGAGCAGATCGCCGCGGCCGCGGCCCGGATCGGCGCCGAGGACGGCGGCCTTGACGGCCTCGTCAACAATGCCGGCATCGGCATTCCCAGCCCGCTGGAGACGATTCCGATCGAGCGGTTCCGCCGCCAGGTCGAGGTCAATCTCACCGGCCACGTCGCCGTCACCCAGGCGATGCTCCCCTCGATCCGCCGTGCCCGTGGACGCATCGTCTTCATCAGCTCGATCGGCGGCCGTATCGCCTTTCCGCTGGGCGGTGCCTACCACGCCGCGAAGTTCGGGATCGAGGCCGTCGGCGACGTCTTCCGGCAGGAGCTGCACACGTGGGGCATCTCGGTTTCGATAGTCGAGCCGGGGTCGATCGATACGCCGATTTGGGAGCGCGGCGAGCGCAATCTCGACGAGGTGGGCGAACGCTCTGCGGAGCGCGAAGCCCTCTACGGAAAGGCGATCGAGGGTTACCGCAAGGTCTCCAGGCGGCTGGCCCAGCGCGGTATCCCACCGGAGAAGGTCGCGGCGGCCATTGAGCATGCGCTCAGCGCTCGCCGTCCGCGCAGCCGCTATCTGGTCGGCCTCGACGTCAAGCTGCAGGTCAGGATCAAGCCGTTGATTCCTACCCCGATCTTCGACCGGATCGTCAGACGGGCGACCGGCGTCTAAGCGTCCGGGAAGTGGGAAGCACTCGTGCGTCCCACCTATACTGGGCGGGCCGATTGACTGGTCAGTCAGCCAGCGGCAATCGAGATTCCACACGGAGGACGTGAGGCGTTGCGAGTAGCCGCCGTACAGCTCAATTCGAGAAACGACAAGGCCGCGAACCTTGCCACTGCCGAGCGGCTGGTGGGCGCCGCGGCCGCCGACGGGGCCGAGCTCGTGGCCCTGCCGGAGAAGTGGAACCTGCTCGCCGCGGGTGAGGAGCTGCTGGCCGGCGCCGAGACACTCGACGGCCCGAGCCTGACCGCCGCCCGTGGCTGGGCGCGGGCACTGGGCATCCAGCTGCTCGCGGGCAGCATCTGCGAGAGCGGCGGCGACAGGGCCTGGAACACGTCGGTGCTGATCGGGCCCGACGGCGAGGACCTCGCCACCTACCGCAAGATCCACATGTTCGACGTCGACGCGGGCGGTGTCTCATACCGCGAGTCCGAGCACGAGCAGCCCGGCTCCGAGCTGGTGACGGCGCCCGCCGGCGAGCTGATCGCCGGGCTCAGCGTCTGTTACGACCTGCGCTTCCCGGAGCTGTTCCGGATCCTCACCCTGCGCGGCGCCCGGCTGCTCACGGTTCCATCGGCCTTCACCCGGGCGACCGGGCGCGACCACTGGGAGGTGCTGCTGCGGGCGCGGGCGATCGAGAACCAGGCCTTCGTGCTCGCCCCGAACCAGATCGGCGAGGCGCCCCCGCACTTCGACTCCTACGGCCACTCGGCGATCGTCGACCCCTGGGGCGTTGTCCTGGCGTTGGCTCCCGACGAGGAGTGCTTCGTCGCCGCCGACCTCGACCTCGCGGCTCAGGAGCGGGTCCGCGAGTCGCTGCCATCGCTGGCCAACCGGCAGCCGCGGGCCTACGCCTGGCCGCAGCTGACGAAGGCTCACGCCTGATGGCCTCCAAAGCGCCGGCCGTCGACAAGCGGCGGCAGATCCTCGACGCGGCGATCCGCGTCTTCGCCCGCCAGGGCTTCCACGCCACCCGTGTCTCCGACATCGCCGATGAGGCCGGGGTCGCCTACGGGCTCGTCTATCACTACTTCCGTTCCAAGGACGAGGTGCTCAACGAGCTCTTCGTCGAGCGCTGGTCGCTGCTGCTGAGCGCGATCGAGGAGACCGACCGCGCGGGGGAGACGCCGCGCGAAAAACTGGCGGCGGTGGCGGCCTTCATCGTCGACTCCTACCGCCACGATCCCGAGCTGATGAAGGTGATCATCGTCGAGGTCACGCGCGCCGCCAACTCCTTCGGCCGCACCCACCTGCCGGAGATCCGCCGCGCCTACCAGTCGATCGCCAAGATCGTCGAGGACGGCCAGAAGGCCGGTGCCTTCCGCGACGACATCGCGCCGCTCTTCGTCTCGATGTCCTTCTACGGCGCGATCGAGCAGCTGCTCTCGGGCTGGATCTTCGACGTCATCCCCGCCTCCGAGACCGACTTCGATCAGGCGAAGGAACTTGTGGTGACGACGATCTGCGACGGCCTCGAGCCGCGATAGGTAAGGTCGCGAACGGGTATGGAAAACGAGATGGTCAGAAGATTGGTCTGGAGTGGGGTGCTCGCCGCGAGCAGCGCCCTCGCCAGCATCGCCGCGGCCCGGCTGGCGGCGATGGTCTGGCGCCGCGTCTTCGACGAAGACCCGCCTGAGTAGGAAGGATCTCGATGCCCGACCAGAACGCGACGCCACCGCCGACCCCGCCGCAGCCGCCCGCGGTGCCGCCGCAGGTGCCGCCCGCGGAGCCCAAGCCCGATCCCCGCTCGGTCGCCGACCTCGTCTTCGACGTCTCGCAGGGCACCTCGTCGCTGATCCGCGAGGAGTTCGAGCTCGCCAAGGCCGAGGTCACCGAGAAGGTCGGCAAGCTGCTGCGCGGCTCCGTCGTCGGCATCGCCGCCGGCGCCTTCGCCTTCCTCGCCCTGATCCTGATCATGGAGGGCATCGCCTGGCTGCTCAACGAAGAGGTCTTCGACGGCAAGACGTGGCCTGGCTTCTTCATCGAGGCGGCCGTCTTCCTGCTGGTCGCCGCTGCCGCGGGCTTCGTTGCCTACCGAGCGGTCCAGGCCGGATCGCCGCCGGTGCCCAAACAGGCGATCGAAGAGGCGAAGCTGACCAAGGAGATGCTGCAGAAGGAGGAGAAGTGAGCACCGACCCCAGCTCTTCGCGCCCGGTCACGACCGGCGCCCCCGGTCGCTCCGCCGACGAGATCCGCCGCGACATCGATGTCCAGCGTGAGCAGCTCGGCACCTCGGTCGAGGCGCTGCGCGGCCGCGTCACCGAGCTGACCGACTGGCGCCGCCAGGTCAGCGAGCACAAGCAGCAGCTCGTGATCGGCGCCGCCGTGGTCGGCTTTGCGATCGGCGTACGCGCCATGCTCCGCGGCCGTAGCTAGCGCGCGCCGTAGCGCGATCGCTCAGCTGATCAGGGTCGTCGGCACGCTGCCGACTCCGAGCAGGCCCGGGCCGACGTGGGCGCCGAGCACGGCACCGATCTCGGAGACGAAGACCGGCTCGCAGCCGAAGATCTCGCGGCAGTCGTCGACCAGGGTCGACGCCGTCTCCTCGTCCTGGATGTGCTGGACGACCCAGCCGTCGGCGCCGAACTCGTGGCGCTGGCGAGCGTAGTCGCGCAGCCGCTCCAGCGAGCGGGCGCGGGTGCGGACCCGCTCGACCGGGGTTATCTCCTCCTCGAGGGTGAGGATCGGCTTGATCTTCAGGGCGCTGCCGATCCAGGCTCGGGCGCCGCCGATCCGCCCGCCGCGGCGCAGGTACTCGAGGGTGTCGATCGCGAACCACATTTTCAGCGCCTCGCGCGTTTCCTCGGCGCGGGCGACCACGGCGTCGGCGTCGGCGCCGTTCGCGGCTGCGGCGGAGGCCCCGAGGACGGCGAGGCCCATGCCGCCCGCGGCGGATCGGGAGTCCATGACCTGGATCCGCTCGCCGCCCTTGCCCTCGTCGATCAGGCGCTGGCGGGCCTGGTTGGCCGCCTCGAATGTGCCGGATATCCCGGCCGAGATGTGGATCGAGACGACTTCCCTGCCGGTGTCCAGCAGCGGTTCGTAGACGGAGAGGAAGTCGCCGATCGAGGGCTGCGAGGTGGTCGCGCCGCTCTCCGACGCGCGCAGCCGCTCGTAGAAGCCGGCGTAGTCGGAGATGTCCAGCTCCCGCTCCTGGTGCCCGTCAACCGAGACGTAGAGGCTGATCGACTCGATGCCTCGCTCGGCGACCAGGTCACAGGGAAGGTACGCGGTGGTGTCGCAGACGACGGCCGTCTGGGCGCTCGAGTTCAACACGGGCGATTCTGGCAGACCCGGCCCATGTGCCGGGCTGCCGCCGCCGTCCAGCTACACTTTGTGAAGTGACCGATACCTCAAATGCCGCGATCACCCTCACCGACAAGGCCGCCGAGAAGATCGGCGAGTTGCTCGGCAGTCAGGCCGAGGGCGTCGAGCAGGCGCTTCGCGTCGCCGTCCGCGGCGGCGGCTGCTCCGGCTTCCAGTACGCGCTCGCCTTCGACAAGCCCAAGGACGACGACAACGTCTTCGAGGTCGACGGTGTCGCCGTCGTCGTCGACAAGGTCAGCATGCAGTTCGTCTTCGGCTCCGAGGTCGACTACGTCGAAGGCCTTCAGGGTGCGGGCTTTCAGGTGAACAACCCGAACGTGGTCGCGGCCTGCGGCTGCGGATCGTCGTTTCAGGTCAAAGACGACGCCGCTGAGACCGCGGCCGCTGCCGTTTAGCGCGGACGCTGCAAAATCGGCGCGAACCGCGCCGAGCTATTCGATCTGGAGCGGGGGGGACTGCGCGGGGAGTCCCTCGGCAGCAGGTGTTGCGGTGGCTACCACTGGTTGCTCGACGCCCAGTGCCTCAGCCAGCTCGCCGGACTCGAACATCTCCTCGACGATGTCGGCGCCGCCGAGCAGCTCGCCGTTGACGTATAGCTGCGGGAAGGTCTGCCAGTCGGAGATCTCGGCGGTGACTTCGCGCAACGGCTGCAGGGCGGGGAGGACGTCGATCGCGCCATACTCGACGTCGATCTGGTCGAGCACCTGGACGACGCGCATCGAGAAGCCGCAGCGCGGCATCTCCGGCGTCCCTTTCATGAAGAGCAGCACCGGGTTGGCGGCGATCAGCTCCTGGACTTTGGTTTTCAGCTCGGGGTCGGCCATCGGCACAGAGTAGCTAGCTCGCGACCTCGGTCTTGACCGAGAGGGCGTGGATCGCGCCGTCGTCGAAGCGGGCCTTGACGGCGGCCTTGACCAGCCGGTGCTGATCGATCCGCGAGAGGCCGTCGAACTGGGCGGCGCTGACGGTCGCCCGCAGGTGATCCCCGTTGCCGGTTTCGTCGCTGACCTCGACGCTGGCGCCAGGCAGCGCCGCCTCGATCATCCCCTTCAGCTCTGCCAGGTCGGCCACGGCGGGATTGTATGCGTCGCAGTTTGTCTGCGACAGCGCTGCGGCGCTAACCGGAGATCTTCTCGCCGAGGGTGGAGAGCATCTCCTCGACCCGGACGAACTTGACGCGGGGGCGGCCGTGGGGCTCGCCGCGGCCGACCTCGGCCTGGTTGATCGCCTGCCAGTCCTCGAAGCTGACGTAGCGGACGCCGCGCTCGGCCAGCAGCGCCTCGACCGCGACGGGATCCGGGTTCGCCGGCTCCAGCAGCGTCTGCGACTCGATGTCGGCGAGCAGGTGGGTGACCGTCTCCAGCGCGTCTTTCTTGTTGGTGCCGATCACGCCGGAGGGGCCGCGCTTGATCCAGCCGGCCGTGTAGTGGCCGACCTTGTGGCCGGAGTCGTGGGAGTCGAGCACGCGGCCGCCGTCGTTGAGGATCAGCCCGCGCTTGGGGTCGAAGGGGACGCCCTCGATCGGGATGCCGGTGTAGCCGACCGAGCGCAGGACCAGGCCGCACTCGAGCTCTTCGCGCTCGCCGGTGTCCTTCGCCCGCAGCGTCCCGCCCTCCTCGACCAGCTCGTTGCGGCCGATGACGATGCTCTCGACCTTGCCGTCGCCCTTGATCTCGATCGGCGAGGCGAGGAAGCGCAGGACGATCCGCTGATGCTTGCCCTCGGGAGTGCGCTGGGAGAACTCGCGCAGGGTCTCGACGTTGACGCGGGTGGTCTTGTCGACCTCGTCGGACTCGAGGAAGGCGGCGCTCGCCGCGTCGAGCTCGACGTCGGCCGGGTCGACGATGACGTCGGCGTCCTCCATCTCGCCCAGCTCCCTGATCTCCGGGTTGGTGAAGGCGGCCTGGACCGGCCCGCGGCGGCCGAGGACGACGATCTCACGGATCTTCTTCGCGTCGAGCAGCTCGATCGCGTGGTCGGCGGTGTCGGTCTGGCGCAGCTCGTGGTCGGTCAGGGCCAGCATCCGGGCGACGTCCATCGCCACGTTGCCGTTGCCGATCACCACCGCCCGTTCGCTGGAGAGGTCGAAGTCATGGTCGGCGTAGTCCGGATGGGCGTTGTACCAGCCGACGAAGGCGGTGGCGGCGGCGCTGCCGGGCAGGTCCTCGCCGGGGACGCCGAGGGCGCGGTCGGTCTCGCAGCCAACCGTGAAGACGATCGCGTGGTAGAGCCGTTCCAGGTCCTCGACCTCGATGTCATGGCCGATCTTGACGTTGCCGAAGAAGCGGAACCCGTCCCGCGCCGCGGTTTTTTCGTAGACCCGCGTCACCGACTTGATCTTGGGATGGTCGGGGGCGACACCGCCGCGGACGAGTCCGAACGGGGTCGGCAGGCGGTCGAAGAGGTCGACCTGGGCGTGCAGGTCCTCACCCTTGAGGATGTGCTCGGCGGCGTAGAAGCCGGAGGGGCCGGCGCCGACGATGGCGACGCGCAGGGGGTTCTCTTCGGTTCCGATCTTGCTCATGCGAAGGCGGAAGAATAGGGAATGCGAAGGGCGAGGTGCCTGAGCGTCAGCTCAGTGCCGGCGCATCGGCGGGGACCGCGCTGGAGGCGCCGTCGAGCGCGTCGAGCGCCCGCCGGGTCGACATCGCCACGCAGGTGAAGATCGGCGTCTCGCGCTCGGTGTACTCGCTGGACTCGGTCGGGCGCAGCTCGTTGACGAGGTCGAGGAACATCCCCGGGTCGTCCCCCTCGAAGCAGACGACGAACTCCTGATCGTCGATGCCGAAGGAGTAGGTCGTGTTGATCGTGATCTCCGGATAGCGGCGGCCGACCTCGATGTGGCTTTTCATGATCCGCCCGCGCTCCTCCGCCGCCAGCCCGTACCAGCGTCGCTGCTTCACCATCGGGTAGAGGAAGAGGTACTTGCGCTCGGAGACGCAGATCTCGGGCCGGGCCTGCTCGTCGGAGTAGGGCGAGCGTTTGGTCATCGAGAGGAACGAGTGGGGCGTCTGCGCCCATTTCGCCAGGCCGCTCTGGCCGAGCACGACGTGGAAGGTGTGGATGTCGTCGAGGTTGGGGCTCTGGCTGAGCAGCACCAGGTCGACGTCGCCACGCGTGCCTATGGTTGAGTAGGCGCGCAGCGAGCGGTCGAGGCCGAAGTCCTCGCAGGCGGCGAGGAACTCCTGCTTGTCGGCGGCCCGGCGGTCGGGATCCTGACGGCGCCAGGCTGGATCAATCTTGAGAAATGTGAACTTGGCGAACGTGCGGTCGGGCATCTGGGTCACGATAGCGGCCGTGCTGCTGCTGGTTGGGGCGGGGATCCCGGGTGGGGTTTCGCTTAACTTTCTCGAGGGGCCGTCACTGGCTGCCGCGAGCGTCGGCGGCGAAAAAGTACAAGACGCTTCACCCCACCCGGGATCCCCGCCCGAGACTAGGAGCGGTCGGCCGCGAGTTACGCTCGCTTGGTTGCCGCCAGGGACTTCGGTTCGGGAGTTGGCGCGGGACGGGTTCTCACCAGGGTTGCTCTCAGCTGGTCTCGGGACGGTGCCGCCGCAGCAGACCTACCTCGACGTCGGGCAGGGGAACCGCGTCTTCGATTCTCTCTACGACTCCAAGCTCGAGCAGCTGAGTGGGAACTGTCGTCGCTGGATGGACGCCGCCCGGAAGCGGGCGGAATCGGCTCCGGCCGAGATCGTTCCCGGTCTCCTCGCCGGCACTCTGGAGGAGCACGACTCGGCGGTCTTCTTCAGCGGGACGAGCTCGTGCGCGCTGGGCGGCGCACCCGCGACGGGCGAGGGGCCGATTGGCGCCGGAATCCTGCAGATCGGCGACGTCTCGCTGCGGGCGGCGAAGTCAATCCGCGGCTCCCTTCGTGACGACGGCCTGCTGATCGCGGTCTCTCGTCCCACCGGTCGCTCAGATGCGCCCCTGGCGATCGGGATCGCGGGGCGGGGGTTCGATGGGAATCTGACCTCGGACAGCACCCGGCTCGACGGCTACGTGCTCTCGACCGACATCGCGCCGACGATCCTGGAACGGCTGGGGGTGGAGGTGCCTTCGCAGATGTCGGGGCAGCCGATCCGGAGCGAGGGGGTGGTCGACGCGGGGGCCGTCACGGAACTGGGCGAGCGGTTGTCGGTGATCTCGGGGCGGCGGGGGCCGGTGATCGGGTTGAGCCTGCTCGCCTGGGTCGTGGCGCTGGGGCTGGCGATCGGGGTGACGCGGGGGAGGGTGGCGCGCCGCGGGGTGAGGCTGATCGGCCTCGCCGTCATATATCTGCCGCCGGTGCTCTTGCTCGGGGCGGCCGTCGAGCCCGGTCAGACGGTGGAAATGCTGCTGGTGATGCTGGCGGCGCCGGTGCTGGCGGCCCTGACGCTGGTGCTGTTCGGCGGCTACCGGGCGCTGGCGGTGGCCTCGGGGCTGACGGTCTTCGCCTACGCGCTCGACGTCATCGCCGGCTCGCCGCTGACGTCGCTGGCGCTGCTGGGGCCGAACCCTGGGCTGGGGGTGCGGTTCTACGGGATCGGCAACGAGCTCGAGGCGCTGCTGGCGGTCCTGATCGTGGCCGGCACCGGGGCGGGGCTGACCGGGTTCGGGCCGCGGCTCTCGCCGCGTGGCTGCGCGATCGCGTTCCTGGCGATCGGCATCCTCGCCGCCTTCGTCTTCGCCGCCGGGCGCTTCGGCGCCGACGTCGGGGCGGCGATCGTCTTCCCGGTCGGCGCCGCCGTCGCCGCGGCGGCGATCGCGGCCCGCAGGCGCCGCTCGATCCTGCTCGTCGTCGCGGCGCCGTTCGTCGTGCTGGGGCTCTCGGCGCTGATCGACCTGGTCTCGGGGGCCAACGCGCACTTCACCCGCTCGGTCCTGGACGCCGGCGGCCTCAACGACCTCGCCGACGTCGCCCAGCGCCGCCTGCAGCTCTCCGCGCACAGCTTCGCCCGCCCGATCGTCTTCGTCTTCCTGCCGCTGATCGCGATCCTGATCGCACTCGCGATCGTGCGTCGTGACAGTCTCCGTGGCTGGCTGGATGGCCGCCCGGCGATGCGGGCGGGGCTGATCGGCGCCGTCGCGACGACCGTCGTCGGCACCCTCGCCAACGACTCCGGGGCCCTGCTGCTGGAGATCGGCTCCGTCTATCTCCTGATCTTCGCCGGCTTCGCCTGGAGCGAAGCGAAGAATGTGGAGACCACCAAGGCGCAGACAAAAAGTTACAATTCTGCGCACCACATGTGATGCCTGTCGCCGTAGCCTTTGGAGGATGGAGTCGATGAGAGCCACTTGGACCGATTCGCGCTTGGACGACCTCAACGGCCGGGTCGCCGACCTCAGCAATCGCATGGATGCCGGTTTTGCGCGGGTCGACGGTCGCATCGACTCGCTTCAGCGCACGATCATCCAGGTCGGCGGTGCGCTGGTCGCCGCGTTCGTGGCTCTCATCGCGGCGATGCTGGGCCTGATCGCCACCCAGCTCTGAGTCGGCGGCGGCGCTCACGCCCTTCCGGGCGAGAGCCGGTCGATGATCTACCCTTAGCTGTCTGTGCGAATAGCTCTCGTCTCGCCATATTCCTGGTCCTATCAGGGCGGCGTGAACCGGCACGTAGAAGCCTTGGCAGAGGAGTTCCTCGGTCGTGGCGACGACGTCCGCGTGCTTGCCCCCTTCGACCCGCCTGGCCGGGTGAGTCGCGTGCTGCACCGAGCCGCCACCGGACCGCGTGAGCTGCCGGACTACCTGACCCCGCTCGGCCGCACGGTGGGCTTCGGTGCCAACGGGTCCGTCTCCAATCTGGCGCCGTTCCCGGGCAGCGGCGTCTTCGCGCCCAGGCGAGAGGTACGGGCTGGGGATTTCGACGTGATCCATGTCCACGAGCCGCTGGCGCCGCTGGTGGGCTGGAACGCGACACTGGGCTCGCACACGCCGGTGGTCGGGACCTTCCACGCCTACTCGACCAAACCGATGCCGAACTACATCGCCAACGCGGCCGGCGCCCGCCGTCTCTGCAACCGCCTCTCCGCCCGGATCGCGGTCTCCGAGGCGGCCGCCTGGACCGGGCGCCGCTGGTATGGCGGCGACTACACGATCGTCCCCAACGGAGTCGACGTCGATGCGGCGCCCAGCGCTCCGGCATCCACGGGTGGTGACCTGCGGATCCTCTTCGTCGGCCGCCCGGAGGAGCGCAAGGGGCTGCCGATCCTGCTCACCGCCCTCGGCGCCCTGGTCGAGCACGTCCCCTGCCGGCTGACCGTGATCGGCGCCGACCGCGAGGACGTCCTCCGCTACGTCGCCGACCCCGAGCTGATGCAGTGGATCGACGTCCGCGGCCGCGTCTCCGGCGAGAGCCTCTGGACCGAGCTGCACGGCGCCGACGTGCTCTGCGCCCCCTCGCTCTCCGGTGAGAGCTTCGGGATGGTGCTGACCGAGGCCTTTGCCGCCGGCACCCCGGTGATCGCCTCCGCCATCGCCGGCTACAGCGACGTCGTCAGCGACGGCGTCGACGGGCTGCTGGTTCCGCCTGGCGACCCGCAGCGCCTGGCCGAGGAGCTTCAGCGCGTCCACCACGAACGCGATCGCCTGCGAGCGATGGGGGAGGCGGCCCGCCGCAGCGCCCAGCGCTACGCCTGGCCGCGCGTGGCCGATCAGGTGGCCGAGGTCTACGAGCGGGCGATCGAGCTCCCCCGGCCGGCGGGCAGGGGTGAGCGCCTGGCCCACTGGGCGGGAGTCCGCCCCGCCGACGGGCTTCCCCACCGTCCGGCACGAAGGCTTCCCTCGCTCGACCCGGCGCCGGCCCGCGCCGGCAGTCGCGGCCGGCAGGTGGCGAGGCGGATCGGCCTCGGCGTCGCCGGTGCCCTCGGGGTCGGGCTCACGGTTCTCGCGGCGCAGAAGATCGGCGTCGACAACGTCGTCGAAAGCATCGTCCGCTCCAACTTCACCTGGGTCCTGGTCGCCTGCGCGCTGATGGCGGTCTCGCTTTTCTTCCGTGCCGCCTCCTGGTACTGGATCGTCCGCGCCGCGCTGCCCAACCGCCCGGTCCGTCGCCGTGACGTCACCTCGGCGACGATGATCGGGGTGCTGATGTCGGCGACGCTGCCGGCCCGCCTGGGGGAGCCGGCGCGCGCCCTCGCCCTCGCCCGCCGCACCGGGCGCATGCGGGAAACCTTCCCGGTGCTGCTCGGGACCCTGGTCTCGCAGACGCTGCTCAACCTGATCGCGCTGGCGCTGCTGGGCGTGATCATCGTCTCGACCACGCCGCTCTTCCACTCGGGCACGCAGAAGCTCTTCCTCTTCAGCCTCGTGCCGCTGATCATCCTGCTGGTGGTCCTGACCGCGCCGTTGCTGATGCGGCGCAACGGCAACGGCCGCCTGGCCCGCCTCGGCGCCGCCGTCCACCGGGCGCTGATCCAGGTCCGGGCCGGGCTGGCGGTGTTCCGCGACCCGCGCCGGGGGGCAGCCGCCGCCGCGGCCCAGCTCGGCGCCTGGGCAATCCAGCTTTCAGCCTGCTGGGCGCTCCTCTATGCACTCGGCCTCGACGGCGAAGCGGGGATCGGCGCCGCGGCCGCGGTGCTCTTCGCGGTCAACGTCACCGCGGTCGTCCCCGCCACCCCGTCCAACATCGGCGTCTTCCAGCTCGCCGTGATCAGCGTCCTGCACACCGGCTTCGGAGTCGGCACCGCGGACGCCCTCGCCTACGGAGTCATCCTCCAGGCCGTCGAGATCGCCACCGCGGTGGCGCTCGGCCTGCCGGCCCTGGTCCGCGAGGGGCTCACCTGGAGCGACCTGCGGGTGCAGGCTCTCTCGACCGCTCCGGTGCGGCTCGAGTCGAAACCCCGCGACCGCTCAGGCGCCGGTCGCGAGGGCGTTGTCTAGCGGCTGAGCTCGGGCTCGACCGTCGCCTCGGACTCGCCCTCGTCGGGGTCGGACTCGGGTGGCAGCTCGCCGCCGCGGTCGGTGCCGGCGATCAGTTCGTCGGGGGTCTTGCCCTCGGGGACGAAGCCGGACTTCATGCCGAAGTAGACGGCCTGGGGATGGTGGGCGACGATCGCCACGGTGGACTGCTCGGGCATTACGGCGTAGCCGTCGGAGAGGGTCATGCCGATCTCTTCGAGGCCGAGCAGGCGCCAGACCTTCTCGTGCTCGGATTGGTCCGGGCAGGCCGGGTAGCCCCAGGAGTAGCGGCGGCCCTGGTCGGCGTCGATCTCGAGTTGGCGGCGGATGTCGGAGTGCAGCCACTCGGCCAGGCCCTCGGCCGACTGCACGCCGAGGCCGTGGACGAAGAGCTGTTCGGCGAACTCGCCTTCGCCCTCCAGCCGTTCGATCAGCTCGGTCACCTCGGGGCCGACGGTGACGCCCTGCAGGGCGACCACGTCGCGTTCGCCCGACTCGATCGGCCGGTAGAAGTCGGCCAGGCAGATCCGGTCGTGCCTGGGCTGACGGGGAAAGGAGAGGCGCTCGACCTCGCGCTCGTGATCCTCGGGGTCGAAGATGACCAGCTCGTTGCCGTCGGAGTTGCAGGGGAAGAAGCCCAGGCGGGCGCGGGGGTGGAGGAAGTCCTGCTCGCGCCACATCCGCTCCAGCTTCGGCGCGAATCCCTCCTCCTCGTCGGTTCCCTCGACCAGCTCCCGCCAGGCCTCGCCCTTGACCCCTTTGCCGCCCCAGTGCAGCTTAAATAGCACGTGGCGGTCGAGGTAGGGGAAGACGTCTTCGAGGTCGATCGGGACCTCGCGCACGCCCCAGAACGGCGGCGCCGGGATCGGCGTGTCGGTGCGGGTGGCGGAGCGGACGCTGTCGTCGGTGACCGGCGGCGAGTCGTCGACCACGACCGGCTTCTCGCGCAGCTGCTTGGCCTCGGCCTTGATCCGCTCGACCAGCGCCGCCCGCGCCTGCTCGTCGACCAGCGCGTCCATCGTGTCGAGGCCCTGGAAGGCGTCCTTGCAGTAGAAGACGCCGGGATCGTAGATCTCGTCGGACTCGCGGCCCTTGGGGTAGAGCGTGCGGCGGCCGAAATCGCGGTTGATCGCGGCGCCGCCGATCAGCACCGGGAACTCGAGCCCGCGCTGGTGCAGCTCCTGGATGCAGGCGGGCATCTGCTTGGAGGTCGAGACCAGCAGGGCGGAGAGGCCAATCGCGTCGGCGTCGTTCTCCACCGCGGCGTCAATGATGGCGTCGATCGGGACCTGCTTGCCGAGGTCGATCACGGTGTAGCCGTTGTTGGTCAGGATCGTGTTGACCAGCGACTTGCCGATGTCGTGGACGTCGCCGAAGACGGTCGCGATCACGACCTTGCCCTTGGTGTGGCCCTCGATCCGGTCCAGGTGGTTCTCAAGCTGGGCGACGGCGCGCTTCATCACTTCGGCCGACTGCAGGACGAAGGGCAGGATCAGTTCGCCGGCGCCGAATTTGTCGCCGACCTCCTTCATCGCCGGCAGCAGCACCTCGTTCAGGGTCGGGACTGCGCCGATCTTCTTCACCGAGAGCTCGATCTGGTCCTCGACCCCGTCCTTCTTGCGGCGCAGGATGTGCCAGTGCAGGGCCTCCTCGGGCTCCATCCCGGCGGTCGGGTCGGCGACCTCGACCTCGGCCTCCTCGCCCTGGGACTCGAAGTGGGCGATGAAGAGCTCCAGGGCGTCCTCGCGGCGGTTGAAGACCAGGTCGTCGGTCAGCTCGCGCTCCTCGTCGGAGATCTCGCCGTAGGGGGTGATGTGGTTCGGGTTGACCATCGCCAGGTCGAGCCCGGCCTCGACACAGTGATGCAGGAAGACCGAGTTGAGGATCGCCCGCGGCCGCGGCGAGATGCCGAAGGAGACGTTGGAGACGCCGAGCGAGGTCTTGACGCCGGGGATCTCCGCCTTGATCCGGCGGATTCCCTCGATAGTCTCCACCGCCGAGGGCTTCCACTCATCGTCGCCGGTGGTCAAGGTGAAGGTCAGGGCATCGAAGATCAGCGCCTCCGGTTCGAGGCCGTGCTCGTCGCAGGCGATCTCGCGAATTCTCTGGGCGATCTCGACCTTGCGCTGGGCGGTCTTCGCCATCCCGACCTCGTCGATCGTCAGCGCGATCAGCGCCGCGCCGTGTGCCTTGGTCAGCGGGATCACCTTGTCGGCCTTGTCGCGGCCGGCCTCGAGGTTGATCGAGTTGACGATCGCCCGCCCGGGGATCGTCTCCAGCGCCGCCTTCAGCACCTCGGGTTCGGTCGAGTCGATCTGGATCGGCGTCGGCTGGGTCAGCGAGACCCGCTTGGCGACGGCGCTCATCTGCTCGTCCTCGTCGGAGCGCTCGGTCAGCGCCACGCAGAGGTCGAGCACGTGGGCGCCGCCTTCGACCTGGTCTTCGGCGACCTGGACGAGGCCGTCGTAGTCGTCGGCGAGCAGCAGCTCCTTGGCTTTGCGCGAGCCCTGCGAGTTGACCCGCTCGCCGACCAGGGTTGGGCGCGGTTCCTGCACGAGCGGGGTGGAGGTCATCATCGAGGAGACCTCGATCGGCCCGGGGGCGGGGCGCTCGCCGGGGACGCGGCCCTTGACCTGCTCGGCGATGGCGGCGATGTGCTCCGGCGTCGTCCCGCAGCAGCCGCCGACGATGCCGACGCCGTAGCGCTCGACGTACTCGGCCAGGGAGGCGGCGAGGGGCTCGGGCTTTTCGGGGAAGATCGTCTCGCCGTCGGGCCCCTGCAGGGGCAGGCCGGCGTTGGGGATGCAGTGGACCGGCAGCGGGCTGGTCTCGCCGAGGAAGCGGATCGCGTCGCGCATGTCCTCGGGCCCGGTCGAGCAGTTGAGCCCGATCACGTCGACGTCGAGCGCCCGCAGCGTCGTCAGCACCGCCTGGATGTCGGTACCGAGCAGCATCTTGCCGCCGTTGGGAAGGAGCGAGACGCTGGTCTGGATCGGCAGCGTGCGGCCGGTCTGGGCGAAGGCCTCGCGGGCGCCGAAGATCGCCGCCTTGACCTCGAGGATGTCCTGCGCGGTCTCGATGATGATCAGGTCGGCGCCGCCTTCGACCAGGCCCCGCGCCTGTTCGGCGAAGACCTCGACCAGGGTGGCGAAGGAGATGTCGCCCAGGGTCGGGTCGGTCGAGGCCGGCAGGAAACCGGTCGGCCCGATCGAACCGGCGACGAAGCGGTCATCGCCGGCGGCCTTGCGGGCGATTTCGGCGGCCTTGACGTTGATCTCCAGCGTGTGCTCGCCGAGGCCCCACTCCTCGAGCTTCAGCCGCGAGCCCTGGAAGGTGTCGGTCTCGACCACCTCGGCGCCGGCTTCGAGCATCGAGGTGTGGACGCCCTCGATCACGTCGGGGCGGTTGAGCACCAGCGCCTCGTGGCATTTGCCCTGCAGACCGCCGTAGTCCTCCTGGGTCAGCTCGAACTGCTCCAGGGTCGCGCCCATGCCGCCGTCGAAGACGACGACGCGCTCCCGAGTCGCAGCTATGAAGTCTCGCTCGGCCATCAACCAGGGAGGTTACGGGGTGGGCACCCTCTCCACCCCGGGTGTTATCCGCGCATGCCGAGACGCCGCCTGAGGTCGCGGGCGTTGAACGCCTGGGCAATGCGGCCGACGAGGCCGCGGCGACCCTTCGTGTAAGGGAACCAGGTCGGCTCGCGCTTGCCGCTGAAGCGGGTCACCACGATCGACTCGGGACGGCAGTACTTCTTGATCCCGTACTCGCCGTGCCGGAAGCCGATCCCCGACTCCTTCCAGCCGCCCATCGGCACGTCCATCGCCAGGTAGTTGACGAGCACGTCGTTGACGTTGACGGCGCCGCACTCGACCCGGCGGGCGACCCCCTCGGCCCGCTCCTTCTCGCCGAACACCGAGGCCGAAAGACCGTAGCGGGTGTCGTTTGCCAGCCGCAGCGCCTCCTCGGAGTCGCGCACCTTCATCACCCCGACGACCGGGCCGAAGGTCTCGTCGCGCATCACCTGCATCGAGTGGTCGACGTCGACCAGGACCGTCGGTTCGAAATAGTCGCCGGGCCCCTCGACGCGCTTGCCACCGGTCAGCGCCCTGGCGCCGGAGGCGATGGCGTCGTCGACGTGGCCCTCGACGATCGCGGTCTGGTTCGGTGACGTCATCGCCCCGACGTCCTTTGCGAAGGCCTTGCCGTCGGCGCCCTGGCGCAGGCCGCCGACCTCCCTGGTCAGCTTCTGCACGAACTCGTCATAGGCGGGCTCCTCGACGTAGATCCGCTCCACCGAGATGCAGATCTGGCCGGAGTTCATCATCCCGCCGTAGGCCGCGGCGTTGGCGGCGCGGTCGAGATCGGCGTCGGCGAGGACGATCATCGGGTCCTTGCCGCCGAGCTCGAGGCTGACCGGGGTCAGGGTCTCGGCGGCGCGGGCCATCACCTTGCGCCCGGTCCGGTCGGAGCCGGTGAACTGGATGAAGTCGGCCGTGTCGACGAGGGCGCCGCCGGTCTCGCCGATCCCCTGCACGCAGTCGAGCACGTCCGGGCCGCCGATCTCCTCCTTCCAGGCCTTGACCACCTCGGCCAGGCCCAGAGGCGTGAACTCCGAAGGCTTGATCACCACCGCGGCACCGGCCTGCAGCGCCGGAATCGCGTCGCCGAGGGCCAGGGTCAGCGGGAAGTTCCAGGGGCTGATGATCCCCACCACCGGGTAGGGGCGGTACTGGATGCTGAGCTTCTTCGTCGCCAGCAGCGGCGAGTGGGGCCGCACGCTCTCCTCGCCGATGAACTTCTCGGCCTTGGCGCCGTAGAAATTGATCAGGTCGGTGAGGTAGATCGCCTCGGTGGTCGCATCGGCGCGCACCTTGCCGGTCTCGGCCTGCATTGTGTCGCCGACCCGCTCGGAGTTGTCGAGCAGCCAGTCGCGCAGCTTGCCCAGCCAGTGGCGGCGGCCCTCGATCCCGATCGCCTCCCAGTCGGCCTGGTTGGCGCGCACCCGGGCGACGGTCGCGGCGACGGCCTGCGGGGAGTCGACGGCGACGGAGGCGATCGCATCGCCGGTCGCGGGGTTGATGACCTCGATCTTCTCGGCTGCGCCGGCGCCGTTCCCGTTCGTCGCCTCGCTCGCCTGCGTGCTGGTCTCGGCAGTGCCGCTCTCCACTGGGTGCTCCCTTCGTCGACCCTTGGCTGGTCAGCCAACTGTACCCGGCTCAGCGCGGGACGAGGCGGAATACGGGACCTTCGAGCGAGGCGACGTAGAGATGGTGGGCGTCGTCTTCGCCGAAGGAGGTCGGGCTTGCGACCGCGAGGCCGAGCTTGCGGTCGCCGCCGGCCCCCTTCAGATGGGGGACGAGACTGCGCAACTGGCCCTCGCAGAGGTCGGCGTAGACATAGCGCTTGTATAAAGAGCGCAGGCCGGGGTCGGCGACCACGTAGCCGCCGATGATCGAGCAGCTGCCGCCGGCGCGGCTGTGGCTGTAGGCGAAGATCGGCTTGGTGGTGCCGCCCGGGTCGGGCGTGCCGCTGTTTTCTTCCTTGTACGGGGCGAACCCCTCGAGCGCGTCCCAGCCGAAGTTGGCGCCGCTGGCCGCGACGACGGTCGTGTAGTCGACCTCCTCGAACTTGTTCTGGCCGACGTCGCCGATCGCGATCCGCGGCTGCTTCGCGGTCACCGTGTCGAAGGAGAAGCGGAACGGGTTGCGCAGCCCGTAGCTGTAGATCTCGTCGCGGCCGGGCTTGCCGACGAAGGGGTTGCTCGCCGGCACCGAGTAGGCCCGGCCGCCGGCCGGCCGCGGGTCGATCCGCAGCAGCTTGCCGAGCAGCACGTCCTTGTTCTGGGCGTTGTTCGGCGGGTCGCCACCGGAGCCACCGTCGCCGGTGCCGAAGTAGAGGAGGTTGCCGAGGAACTGCATCTGGCCGCCGTTGTGGTTGGCGTTTTCGGGGTGGGGGATTTCGATCACCTGGCGCTGGGAGCCGCGCAGGGCACGGGTGGCGCTGCCGCTCCTGAATTCGTCGATGCGGATGTTGCCGGCGTGATTGACGTAGTAGACGTAGAAGCTCTTGCTCTGGGCGTAGTCGGGGGGGAAGGCGATCGAGAGCAGGCCGCGCTCGGCTTCGTCATAGCCGACCATGCCGCGGATGTCGAGGAAGGGATGGGAGAGGCGGTGGCCGTTGCTGAGCACGGCGACCCGGCCCGGTTGTTCGACCACGAAGAGGAGCTTCGGGAAGCCGGGGGCGCCGGTCACGTAGACGGGGTGGTCAAAGCTGCCGACCTTCTTCAGGGCGACGCCGCTGCCGCCGGACCTGGCGGCGCTCTGCTGCGTCGCGGTGGTGCTCGCTTCGGTGGACCGGCCGGTCGAGCTGGCCGATCCGCAGGCGGGCAGGACCAGTGCCAGCACCGCGGCGATCAGGGCCGAGACTATGGAGGGGCGCCGCATGGGCAAACGGTACCCGCTGGCGGCGATCGCTATTTGCCGCCGGGCTCGCTTCGCTGCCGCTGCTTCTCGATTTCGACCACTTCGCCGCTGTCGGTGACTTCGGTGTCCGGCGGCACGGCGGAGATCTCGGTGACGAAGGAGCCGCCGGGGGCGACGCCGCCTTCGGTCTTCGTCTTGTCGGTCCCACTGAGGCCGGCGTCGACGTTGTAGAGGAGGGTGAAGCGGCCGGCCTTGACCGCGCTCAGCTTCCAGACGGCTTCCGTGGTCTTGCCGGGCTTGAGCGGCCCGAAGGCGAAGGTCTTGCGATTCGAGGTGGTGGCGCCGCCGGGCTCCGAGGAGCCGGCCAGCCGGGGATAGGTCTGGGCCAGCACCCAGACCGGGCGTTCGCTCTGGGCGAGGCCTGGAGTCGGATCGTGGACCCCGAAGGGCAGCGACGACCCCTGGCCCGCCTTGCCGGCGATCGAGATCGTCACGGTCAGCGCCGGCATCGTCCGCTTGCCGGTGTTGCGGACCCCGAGGCGCAGCAGCGAGGTCTGGCCCAGGCGCTGTGCGGTCGGGAAGCCGGCGTCGGTGACCTTGACCCGGTAGGTGCCGGAGCCCTGGTTGGCGTCGGATGAGGATTCCCCACCGCAGGCGGCCAGCGACGCCGCCACGGCCAAAGCGACAACCCCGGTCGCGGTGGCTCGGAGGCAGGTCCGCCGGGAATGTCTTCCGGTCCCCCTCAAAGCGGGCCGAACATACCATGGGGTTTCCCCGCACCCGGGCGCTTTTCAGGCAGCCCGCCGGGGTTAGCCGGATCTCAACACTGAGCTAACCGTCGAGGCTGACCCATCCCATAGACTCAGATTCACCGAGTGGGGCGTCGCGCAAGTGTGGCGCAGCTCGTTGGAGGAGCAGATGGTCGGATCCGCGGTAAACAGGGCTTTCCTGCCAGCTAAGTCTGTCTTCGAGCAGGTGGGGAACATGATGATTCTCACCGCGCGGACGATCGTCTCCGCGGTCAAGCCGCCGTACCCGTACGGCGAGGAGTTCATCGGCCAGTTCCTCTTCGCGCTGCAGCTCTGCTGGTTCCCGCTGCTGGTCTCCACCGTCGCCTTCGGCTTCGGGGCGCCCGGCCTGCAGGCGGCCAACTTCCTCTCGCTGTTCGGCGCCCTCGACCGGCTCGGCGGCTTCTTCGTGCTCGCCTCGATCCGCGAGTTCGCCCCCTTCGTCACCGCGGTCGTCGTCGCCGGCGTCGCCGGCACCGCGATCACCGCCGACCTCGGCGCCCGCAAGATCCGCGAGGAGCTCGATGCCCTGCAGGTGCTCGGCGTCGACCCGATCAAGAACCTGGTCGTGCCCCGCTTCCTGGCGCTGATGCTGATCACCGGCCTGCTCGACATCTACGCCCTGGTCTTCGGGATCAGCGGCGGCATCCTCACCGAGTTGCTCTACCACCAGCCGCTCGGCGGCTTCTTCGCGACGCTCTTCTCCAACGCCTCGATCACCGACCTCTGGGGCTCGGTCATCAAGTGCACCCTGTTCGGCGCCCTGATCGCCGTCGTCTGCTCTTACAAAGGGATGACCGCGTCCGGCGGTGCCGCCGGCGTCGGCCGCGCCGTCAACGAGGCCGTCGTCATCTCCTTCATGGGGGTCTTCGCCTTCAACTACGTCTTCACCCAGACGCTGCTGGCCACCAACCCGGAGCTGCAGACGATCCGATGAATCCCTGGCTCGCGGTACCGCGCGGTTGGCTCGACTCCTTCGGGGAGATCGCCCGCTTCGGCGGCGGCGTCGCCGGCCAGGTCTACTCCGGCCGCGTCCTGCGCTTCTTCGGCGAGAGCCTGCGCCAGGCCGGGATCCTGATCCTCGGCTCGGCCCTGATCATCTGGGGCCTGGTCTTCACGCTCGGCCTGCAATGCGGGATCGAGGGTGCCTACCTGCTGCGCGCCCAGGGCGCGCCCGCCTACGCCGGCGTCTTCTCGGCCTGGTGCGACCTGCGCGAGATCATGCCCTACGCCTTCGGCTACATGCTGGCGGCCAAGGTCGGGACCGGGATCGTCGCCGAGCTCGGCGCGATGCGGATTTCCGACGAGATCGACGCGCTCGAGGTGATGGGGGTGCCGCCGATCACCTTCCTCTGCGCCACCCGCCTGCTCGCCGCCTGGATCGCCTTCCCGTTCATGTACCTGGTCGGGATCGGGATCATGTACCTGGCCAGCTACCTGGCCGTCGTCAAGCAGATCGGCGACGTCTCCTCCGGCGGCTACTTCCTGATCTTCTGGGAGTTCCAGAACCCCCCTGACCTGATCTTCAGCCTGATCAAGGGGATGGTCATGGCGACCGTGATCGTGCTGGTCGGCTGCTACTACGGCTACACGGCCTCCGGCGGGCCGGTGGGGGTGGGGACCGCGACCGCGAAGTCGATGGTCCTCAACATCGTCTTAGTCCACATCATCGGGATGCTTGGGACCCTTGTCTTCTGGGGGGCCAACCCGAGGGCACCGATAGGAGGCTGACCGTGCAGATCGACGACGAGAACCGAATTGAAGAAGAGGAGCTGCGGGACGAGGCGGAAATGAGCGGCGAAGAGCCACCGGAGATCGGCTCGGAGCCTGGTCATCCCGAAAGCGCCGAGGCGACCGGCCCGTATGTGAGCGAGGACGGCTCGGTGATGGGTCGTGACTTCGTCATCCCGGGCGTCGCTCCCGACGAGCACGACCCCTACCGCTTCCATACCGGCCGCAAGCGCGACCACGGTGGTGAGGACGCGATCGAGATCATCGACCTGGTCAAACAGTTCGGCCGCGCCCGCATCCTCAACGGCCTCAACCTCGGCCTGCCCGAAAACCAGGTCTCGATGGTGCTCGGCCCCTCGGGGACCGGCAAGAGCGTGCTGATCAAGCACATCGTCGGGCTGCTCTACCCGGACTCCGGCGACGTTCTGGTCCACGGCGAATCGATCCCGAACATGACCGATGACGAACTCTTCGAGGTGCGCAAAAAGTTCGGCCTGCTGTTCCAGGACGGCGCCCTCTTCGGCTCGATGAACATCTACGACAACACCTGCTTCCCGCTGCGCCAGCACACCGACAAGAGCGAGGAGGAGATCGGCGAGATCGTCAACCGCCGGCTCAAAGAGGTGGGCCTGACCGAGGCCACCTACAAGATGCCGAACGAGCTCTCCGGCGGCATGCGCAAGCGCGCCGGCTTCGCCCGGGCCCTGGTCCTCGAACCGGCGATCGTGATGTTCGACGAGCCCGACTCCGGCCTCGACCCGGTGCGGACGGCGCTGCTCTGCGAGCTGATCCGCGAGGTCCACGCCGAGCACGGCGGCTGCTATCTGGTGATCAGCCACGACCTCAACACAGCGCGCCGGATCGCCGACTTCCTCGCCGTGCTCTGGAGCGGCAAGATCGTCGAGTCGGGGCCGAAAGAGGAGCTGTTCGACTCCGAAAACCAGTTCGTGTCCCAGTTCCTCCGGGCGGACGTCAGCGGCCCGCTCTCGATGGATTAGGGCCTATCCCAGTGGGTATCGCACCCCTGGATACGGCCCAGGACACGGCGCGGATGCGCCCCCGCCGCGAATCCCCCATGGCGCTGCCATGCGGAATCCGCGTCGTGACCGCCCCGCTTGGTCTTGGGCCGTCCCAGTGGCACGCTCCCCACTGGGATAGGCCCTGAGTTGAGCGCCGGGCAGCGGTTCGGCCGCGTCGCGGCGTGGGCCGCCGGCCATGCCCGGGCGGTTCTGGCGGTGGCCGTGGTGCTGGCGATCGTCGCCGCGGTCGGCGCGACCAGGATCCCGACCGACGCCGGGGTCGGCACCCTGGCCGACACCGACAGCGCGACCTATCGGGCCACCCAGGAGGTTCGGGACGCCTTCGGCGAAGAACCGGTGGTGGTGCTGGCGCGGGGCGACCTGCAGCACCTGATCCTGACCTCGAACGTCTTCCGCCTGCTGCGCCTCGAGGGCTGCCTCTCGGGCAAGGTGCCGAAGGGCGCGAAGCCGATCCCCGGGCCCTGCACGGAACTGGCGCGGCTGGACCCGGTCGAGTTCGTCTCCGGGCCGGCCACCTTCCTCAACGAGGCGGTCGTCCAGATCGACCGGCAGCTGCAACGGCTCTCCCGGCATGTCCCGGCCGCGAAGCTGCGCGAGTTCCTGCTCACGGTCGCCACCCGATACGGGATCACCAGCGCTCCCAGCCTCGACAACCCGGATTTCGTCGCCACGGTCGTCTTCGACCTCGGCCGCGCCCGCGGCACCCCGAAGGCGCGGCTCTCCTACCTCTTCCCGAACGCGCACTCGGCCCAGATCGTGATGCGGCTGCGGCCCGATCTCAGCGACGCCGACCGCCACCGTGCCCTGGATCTGATCGAAGCGGCGGTCCACGAAACGACGCCGCGCCAGGCCTGTGCCGAGCAGGGCTCGCCCGCGCCGTGCTTCGTGCTGCACGGCGGCAGCTACGTCGTCTCCGGCGCGCCGGTGGTGGTCGAAGGGCTGGCGCGGGCGCTGAAGGACGCGCTGCTCGTCCTCTTCGGCGTCGCCCTGGTGGTGATGGCGCTGACCCTGCTCGCCGTGTTCCGCTCACGGATGCGCCTGCTGCCGCTGGCCGTCGCGCTTGCGGCGGCGGCGCTCGTCTTCGGCCTGTTCGGCCTTTTCGGCGGCTCGCTGACGATGGCCTCGATCGCCGTCCTGCCGATCCTGATCGGCCTCGCCGTCGACTACGCGATCCAGTTCCAGGCCCGCTTCGACGAGGCCGCCGCGGATGGCCTGGTGGGGATTGAGGCGGCGCGGGGGGCGGCAACCAGTGGCGGCCCCACGATCGCCACCGCCGCCCTGGCCACCGCCGCCGGCTTCCTCGTCCTCCAGCTCTCCCCGACCCCGATGGTCCGCAGCTTCGGCCTGCTCCTCCTCGTCGGCATCGCAATCGCCTTCGCACTCGCCCTGACGACCGGCTTCGCCGCCCTCAGCCTTCGTCCCAACCCTGTCGGCCGCAGGCGCTTCCTCGGACGGGGGTCGCGGGGGGAGGGTCTGAGAACGGAGGCGAAGCCCCCGCCCGCAGGATCCTTCTCCCGCGACCCCCGTCCGCCGGAACGTGTCCTCGAGTGGCTCCGAGATTGGACCCTTTGGTTGGCCCTGGAGCACCCGATCCGGGTCATGGCCGTCGGCCTCGCTCTGGCGGTTGCCGGCTGGACCCTCGGCACCCAGATCGAAACCGTCTCCGACATCAACTCCCTCGCCCCGCAGAGCCTGCCCGCGGTGCGCAACCTGAACGAGCTCCAGGACGCGACCGGGGTCTCCGGCGAGCTTGACGTCAGTGTCGACGCGCCCGACCTCTCCGACCCGCCGACGATCGAGTGGATGGCGGCCTTCAAGCAGCGGGTGCTGAGCTCGAACGGGTTCACGGGCGAAGACCCGAGCTGCCTCAACGCCGACGTCTGCCCGGGCCCGGCTCTCTCGGACTTCCTCACCCGCGGCGGCGGCAAACTGACTCAGAAGGGAATCGACGAAACCCTCGCGGCGTTGTCCTCCTACGATCTGCGGCAGGTCGCGCCGCTCGATCCCCGCACCGGCCGGCTCGGCCACGCGGCACTGATCTCGTTCGGCATCCGCGCCCAGTCGCTGGAAGACCAGCAGGAGCTGGTCGAGCGCGTGCGCTCTGAGATCGGCGAGCCGGGCTCCAAGGGTGGGCCGCCGGCGGGCGTCGAGGTGCACCTGGCCGGGCTGCCGGTGATCGCGGCCGAATCGGCCACCGACCTCGCCGCCAGCCGCTACTGGCTGACCCTCGCCGGCCTGATTGCAGTCGCCCTGGCGCTGCTTGCCGTCTACCGCTCGCTGAAGCGGGCGCTGCTGCCGCTGGTCCCGACCGTGATGGCGACCGGCTGGGCCTCGCTGGTGCTCTGGCTGACCGGGATCCCGCTCAACCCGATGTCGGCGGCGCTGGGGGCGTTGACGATCGCGATCGCCACCGAGTTCGGGGTGATCCTCGCCGGCCGCTTCCACGAGGAGCGCAGCGGCGGGCGTGGGGTGGAGGAGGCGCTGCGCCGGGCCTACACCCGCACCGGCGCCGCGGTGCTCGCCTCCGGCGTGACCGCGACCGCCGGCTTCGCGGTGCTGATCGCCAGCGACATCCAGATGCTGCGCGATTTCGGCTTCGTCACCGTGATCGACCTGGCGGTGGCGCTGGTGGGGGTGATCGTGGTGCTGCCCGCGGCGCTGGCCTGGATCGAGGAGAGATGAGGGACCGCTACTCGATCATCGTCGGGCTCTTCTTCCTGGCGATCGTCGCGATCGCGACGATCCACACCCTGAACGGCGGCGGCAACGCGGAAACGCTCGGCCTCGACCGCCAGGAGCTGCGCTGGCCGCTGCCGGAGTTCGCCGTCCCCGTCGCCGCCGGCCCGCTCGAAGGCGACGCCAACGTGGCCCAGGACGACTGCGAAAGCTCTTCGGTCCCCTGTCCGGAAGGCGCCAGCCGCAAGCCGGCCTGCCGGATCGCGACCGCTCACGCGATCCGGGTCTGCGAACTCTTCGACCGCCCGCTGGTGATCTCTTTCTGGTTCACCAAAGGCGGCGACTGCGCCGACCAGCAGGATGTCGTCGAGAGCGTCTACGAGCGTTACCGTGAGCAGGTGAACTTCCTCTCGCTGGACATCCACGACGACCGCGAAGCGGTCCGCGAACTGGTCCACCGGCATGGCTGGAAGATGCCGGTCGGCTACGACCGCGACGGTGCCGTCGGCAGCCTCTACAAAGTCGGCCTCTGCCCCACCCTCGCCTATGTCTACCCCGGCGGCACGCTGCAGAGCGCCAGCATCGGCGAACTCACCGCTGCCCAGCTCTCGGCCCATGTGCAGCGCCTGCTGAGCGCCACCCGGGCAGCGGAAGCGAGCTGAAGTGAAGGGCTTCGAAGCGGCCCGCTCGGGCGCCGATTGGGATCCGGCTCCGATCCAGGGCTGGGTGGCGCCGGACATCGCCGCCGAGTTCTCCGGCCTCGGCATCGCCTGGGTCGATCTCGATGCTCGGCCGGGCAAGAGCCCGGAGTCGGTCCGGCGTCGCCTCCGCGACCTCTCCGACCGCTTCTACGGCGCCCAGGCGATCCACATGCGCGAACGGCCGATCCCCTGGGCCTACCGTGTCTTCTTCCGCCAGATCGGCCTCGACCCCGACCGCACCCGCACCCCGATCGAGCAGCTCGCCCTCGACCGGCTCCACGACGGCGCCTTCAAGAGCGACGGGCTGCCCGCCGACGCGCTGACCGTCGCCACCGTCGAGACCGGCGTGGCGTTGAGGGCCTTCGACGCCGATCGCCTCGACGGCCGGCTCTGCATCCGCGACTCGGCGCCGGGCGAGTCGCTGCCCGGCCGCCCCGGTGAGCTGGCGCAGGGGACGCTGACGATCGCCGATGAGCGGACCCCGGTCGGGCTCCTCTTCGGGGTGACCGGCGAGGGCTACGCGGTCGGGCCGGACAGCCGCCGCGTCACGATCGTCGCCGTTCAGGTCAAGGGAGTGCCGCAGATCGCCGTCGACGAGGCGCTCTGGATGGCGACCGCGACACTCGGGGCCGCCGGCCCTTAACCGATTCCTGGCTTGCGAGGAGCGGCGGGTGATCTACACTCGGAGCCAGGCCGATGCCGGATCTGCTCGAAAGAGACAGCCTCATGGGGCTTCGCGTCGAGGTCGATGAGCGCCTCGCACGCACTGAACTGCGGCGGCAGGTTGGGCGCCTGGAGCGCGAGCTCGGCGGCCTCTTCGGCGAGGCCTTCGGTCGGATCGACATCGATCACAGGGTCGGCGCGCTGGCCGTGGAGCCGCGGGTCCTGGACCTGGGCGAGCTGGAGCGGGTCCGCGACGATCTCGCCGACCGGGTGGCGGAGGCGCGCCTGGCGCTGCGCGAGCGCTCGCGGGTGGAGACCGGCAACCGCGAGCTGCTGCGCAAGATGCTGATCTCGCCGGGGGACTACCGGTGGGTCAAGGTGACCCGCGGCGACGTCGGCGAGCCGGGCTGCGGCGCCTGGCACTCGCGTCCCCGTCTCGGCCCGATCGGGATGCTGATGGGCTGGTGGCGGGTCAAGGTCTCCTCGGGATGCCCGTTAGCCGGGCGGCTTACGGCCGTTGAGCGGGAAGCGCAAGGGGAAGCGACCGAAACGGGCTACAGCGGCTGAGAAGGCGGTCGCTGCCGTGCCGAACGCGCCGAAGCCGGCGCGCCGCGTCATCACCCCCGACGATCGCCCGCCCGCTCCCTGGGGAGCGGTGCCGCTGGCGGAGCTGGTCATCCTCGGCGGCATCGTCGCCCTGATTCTCGGCGTCGTCGGCCAGAACCCGACCACGATCGGCGTCGGTGTCGCCCTGGCCGGCCTCGGCGGGCTCGAGGTCGCGATCCGCGAGCACTTCGCCGGCTACCGCTCCCACACGACGCTGCTGGCGGGAGCGGTCTTCGTGCTCACGGTCGGCGGCCTCTTCTACATCGCCCACCAGATCCTCGCGGTGGCCCTCGGCGCTGGCGCCGTGACCTTCGCGATCGCCTTCTTCCTGGCCCGCCGCGCATTCCAGCGCGCCTCCGGAGGCCTCAGCTTCCGGGTCGGCGGAATGCGCGGCTGAAGCCCTCAGACGGTCAGCACCCCGCGGCCGCTGGTGGAGCGGGAGGCCAGCTCGGTCGAGAGCAGCCGGCGCTGGCGCGAGGTCAGCGTCCCCAGCTGCTTGTTCTCGTTGAGGGAGAGGGGGAGGAGGAATTTGCGGGCCCGGGTCTGGCCCCAGCGCCGCTGGCTGGTCAGCAGCTCGGCGATGGTCATGCTCTCGGTCTCCCAGGGGCACTCCTGGACCACCTCCGAGGCGTCGGTCTCTCCCCGCGCGATGGCGCGCTTGAGCTCGGCGCGCGCCAGCCGCACCAGGTTGGCCCGTTCGAGCGCCCGCATATGTTGCGGGGCCTCCACCGAAGTTGCGATCGTCGTTGCGGGTGCCGTTGAGGCAGCGTCCACTGGGACTCCTCCCTTCAAGGAATCAGGATTAACTGGGTATCTCGCTCCCCGCCGGAACCAGTGGCTGTGAAGCCATGGTCTGGGCTGAACCGAGTGACTGCCGGTCCTCCCCGCCCGGGGCGATCGGCGAGGAGGCCAAGCTATGCCGAACGGGTGGCGGCCGTCAACGGCAAACGCCGGCAGGGTGTCCGGCCCGGTCGCTAAGAGCAACAATTTCGACCCGGCGGAAGGCTTGTCCCGATCTGGACAAGCCTGAAACTACCCACGACGGGGGATGTCAAGAACTCGTTACCGGCGGGTTAGGCGCGCGGCAGCTCCGGGAAGTCCTGGATGACCCGGGCGATCGTGCCGAGGGCGCCGTCGAGGTGCTCGCGCTCGTGGGTCGCCATCAGGCTGGTGCGGAGCATCGCCCCGCCCGGCGGCACGGCGGGGTGGATCGCGACGTTGGTGTAGACGCCGGCGTCGTAGAGCGCCTTCCAGAGCAGCACCCCCTGCCAGTCGTCGCCGACCATCACCGGCACCACCGGCGTGGTCGCGACCGTGCCGTCGGGCAGCGTCCCGGGCTCGATCACCTTGAGGCCGAGGTGGCGCAGCCCCTCGCGCAGGTACTCGGCGTTGGCGAGCAGGGCCTCGAACAGCCGCGGCCCGTCCTCGCGGATAACCCGCAGCGCCGCCAGCGCCGCGCCGACCGCGGCCGGGACGGCGGAGGCGCTGAAGATGAAGGAGCGCGAGGAGACCCGCAGGTACTCGATCACGTCGGCCGGGCCGGCGATGAAGCCGCCGCAGGAGGCGAGGCTCTTGGAGAAGGTGCCCATCCGCAGGTCGATCTCGTCCTCGAGGCCGAAGAGCTCGCCGGCGCCGGCGCCGCGGGCGCCGAGGACGCCGGCGCCGTGGGCCTCGTCGACCATCAGCCGGGCGCCGTGGGCCTTGCAGAGCTCGACGATCCGCGGCAGGTCGCAGACGTCGCCCTCCATCGAGAAGACGCCGTCGACGACGACGAGGACGCCGCCGCCGTCCTCCGCGGCGCGCTGCAGCATCTTCTCCAGCTTGTCCATGCGGTTGTGGCGGAAGGGGCGCAGCTTGGCGCCGGAGAGGCGGCAGCCGTCGAGGATCGAGGCGTGGTCGCCGGAGTCGCAGATGACCGTGTCGGCCGGGCCGAGGATCGTGCCGATGCAGCCGACGTTGGCCTGGTAGCCGGTGGTGAAGACGATCGCGTCCTCGGTCCGCATCCACTCGGCCAGCTCGCGCTCGAGGTCGACGTGCAGCGGCGTGGTGCCGTTCAGCAGCCGTGAGCCGGTGACGCCGGTGCCGTAGGTCTCCAGCGCCTCGCGGGCGGCCCCCTTGACGCGCTCGTCGCCGGTCAGGCCGAGGTAGTTGTTGGAGCCGAGCATGATCGTCTCGCGCCCCTCCATCTCCACCACCGGGCCGGCCTGCGAGGTGAGCAGGCGGAAGTAGGGGAGGAGGTCGTGCTCCTTGGCCGCTTCGAGCTGCTCGAGCCGGTCGTGGCTGCGGGCCTTCTCGAAGACGTCGACCGGGGCCTTCGCCGTCTCGCTCATCGCCCCAGAGTGTAGGTTGCGGCTCGTATGGGAAGCGTGTCGATCCAGCCGGTGCGAACGCGTCGCGAGCTGAAGCGCTTCGTCAAGCTGCCCTTCCACCTCCACCGTGACCACCCGCAGTGGGTGGCGCCGCTGGTCTTCGAGCGGATGGAGTTCCTCAACCGCGAGAAGAACCCCTACTTCGAGCACGCCGAAGCGGAGTACCTCATCGCCGAGCGCGACGGCGAGCCGGTCGGGCGGATCAGCGCCCAGATCGACCACCGCTGGGACGAGTTCCAGGGCGGCAGCGACGCGATGTTCGGCTTCTTCGAGTCGGTCGACGACCGCGAGGTCGCCAGGGCGCTGATCGACGCCGCCGCGGAGTGGGCCGCCGCGAAGGGGCGCGCCCGCATCCTCGGGCCGATGGACTTCACCACCAACGAGGAGATCGGGATCCTCGTCGAGGGCTTCGAGCGGCGGCCGATGATCCTCGAGCCCTGGCATCCGCCCTTCTACGCCGAGCTGATCGAGGCCGAGGGCTTCGCGAAGGCGATGGACGTGCTGATGTGGGAACTGCAGTTCGGCAGCCTCAAGGAGGGGGAGAGCTTCGACCCCGCGATCCACGCCGCCGCCAAGAAGGCGCTCGAGGACGAAGGGATCGTGATCCGCAACCTGCGCAAGCGCGAAATGTCGGATGAGGTGCGGCGCTTCATGGACGTCTACAACGAGGCCTGGGGAGACAACTGGGGCTTCGTCCCAATCACCGACGCGGAGGTCGAGTTCCAGGCCAAGAACCTCAAGCAGGTGATCGACGAGAACTGGGCCTACATGGCCGAGAAGGACGGCGAGGTGATCGGCGCGGCGCTGACGCTGCCCGACATCAACCAGGTGATGGCGAAGCTGAACGGGCGCCTGCTGCCCTTCGGCTGGGCCCGCTTCCTGCTCGGCAAACGCAAGATCGACCAGTGCCGGGTCTTCGCGCTCGGGGTCAAGCACGAGTACCGCCACAGCGGCGTCGCCGCCGGCCTCTACCTGCGGCACCTGGAGGAGGCGGCCGTCCCCGGCGGCATCGTCGGCGGCGAGATGGGCTGGATCCTCGAGACGAACGGGCCGATGAACCGGGCGATGGAGGGCATGGGCGGCGAGGTCGTCAAGCGGTACCGCATCTACGAGCGGGCGTTGTAGGGCGAGGGGCTTGCGGGGAGGGGTCGGGTGGGGCTCGCCTGCGCGAACTGCGGGGAGGCTTGGCGAGCCCCACCCGACCCCTCCTCACGAGGGCATCTCCCCAATGTCCGCAGTTTGCGGTGAGTGTTGGGGAGGCGACCTGAACCGCCGCTAGAGTCGACTCGGTGAGCGAGTTCGAGCTAGACGGTGAGATCGTGGCCGAGGAAGACGCCGAGCCGCGGGACGCGGCGCCGGTGCGGGCGCTGCCGCTGCCGTATGAGGAGCCCGCCCTGCCGGTGCTGCGCGGCGAGGTCCGCAGCGCCGCGATCGCCGCCGCGGGCGGGGTCCTGGCCGGCGCCGCCACCGTCGCCGCAGTGCGGGCCGTCAGTGCCGTCGGCTCCAAAACGCGATCCCCACGCCGCCTCAGCCGCCGCCGCGACCGCGCCAACGTGGTCGCCAGCCGCTCGTTTCTCGTGGACGTGCACCTGCTCGGCAGGTGAGCGCTCTCGAGCTAGAGGTGCGGCCGGCTTCGCCGTACCGGCTGCCGCCGCGGGGGAGCGGGGACCGGACGCTGCGGGTCGAGGGGGGTGTCGCCACCCGGCTGCTTCAGGTCGACGGCCGGCCGGTGCTGGTGCGGGCCTGGCAGCCGGGCTCCGACCGGGTCGTACTACGGGCGGAGCCGGTCGACCCGGCGGTGCTCACCGTGCCGGCGCTCGCCCGGCGCGAGGATCCGGCGCCGGCCGGTGAGGCTCAGCTTCGGGTGGCGATCGAGCGGATGCGCTTCGCGCTCGCCGTCGACCTCGATCTCACCGAGTTCCACCGCCGCTTCCGCGGCGATCGCCTGCTCGGGCCGTTGCTGCGGAAGCTGCCGTGCTTCCGCCCACAGCGCCGGCCCTGGCCCTGGGAGGCGCTCTCGGCGGCCGTCGTCGGCCAGCTGATCGAGGCCGATCGGGCGATCCGCATCGAGCGCCGCATCGTCGGCCGCTGGGGAGCGCGGATCGGGGGCGGCCGGGACGCCCTGCGTGACGTCCCCGCCGCGGCGACGATCGCCGGTCGCGCCCCCGCCGAACTTGCCTCGATGGACCTGGCTCCGAACCGCGCTGCGGCGCTGCGGCGGGTGGCCGTGGCGGCGGGGCGCTGCGATCTCGACTCCGCGGATGCCGACCGGCGCCTGCTGGCGATCGCGGGGGTCGGCCCCTGGACCGTGCGGTGCCTCGCTCTCTTCGGGCGCGGCGACCTGGACTCGCTGCCGGCCGGGGACCTCGGCCACATCAAGCTGGTCGGCCGCCTCGCCGGCCTCGGTCACCGCGCCACCGTCGCCGAGGTGGAGGAGTTCTACGCGCCGTATGAGCCGTACCGCGGCCTGGCCGGCGCGATCACCCTGGCGGGCCTGCACGGGCTCGCCGCGCAGGGCCCGCCGCTGCGGCTCGCGGCCTGAGCGAAGCCGGCGGCGACGCTGCATGCATACGTGCCTGGACGGACGTGCGGTCAAGCGAGTGGACCATCTGTCGATAAACGACGCGATGCGGGAAAGCGGCGACAGGAACTGGCCTGACCACGAGGTCAACGAATTCCTCGACCAGATATCGGCGGGCGGGCAGGACTACCGGCGCCTGGTCGAGCGGCTGCCGGTGATCGTCTACACCTCCGAGCTGGGCGAGCACGGGCAGTGGCGCTACGTCAGCCCCCAGGTGGAGGAGATCCTCGGCTACAGCGCCGAGGAATTCAAGCGCGACCCCGGGCTCTGGGCGCGGATCCTGCACCCCGACGATCGCGAGCGGGCGCTGGCGATCGAAGACAAGGACTTCCTCGGCAACCGCAACACCAGCCCGGTCGAGTACAGGATGCGCACCCGCGGCGGCGAGGTGGTCTGGATGCTCGACGAGGCCGTGCTCGAGGCCGACGAGGAAGGGGTGCCGGTCTGGCACGGCGTCCTCTACGACATCACCGAGCGCAAGCAGGCCGAGGACGAGCTGCAGCGGGCGCTCTCCCAGCAGGCCGTCGTCGCCAAACTGGGCGAGCGGGCGCTGCAGGACGGCGACCCCGAGTCGCTGATGCGCGCGGCCGCCTCCCTGATCGGCGAAGTCGACGGTGTCCACAGCGCCTGCGTCTGGGAGCTCGGCCACGACGGCCGCCGCCTCAACCTTCACGCCGGGCTCGAGGACCAGGTGGTCGGCGCCGGCCGCCGCGTCTCCGCCGCCCGGGACTCGCACGTCGGCGCCGCGCTCGACTCCGGCACCCACGCGATCGTCTCCGACTGGGACAAGGAGAGCCGTTTCACGATGCCGCCCGTCCTGCGGGCCTTCGGCGCCGCCAGCAGCCTGGCGGTGATGATCGACGGCAAGGACCACCCGTTCGGAGTCCTCGACGTCCACGCCACGGAGCCGCACCGCTTCACGGCCAAGGACGTGCCCTTCCTGCGGGCTGCCGCGAACGTGCTGGCCGACTCGATCGAGCGCCACGCGGCCGACCAGGCGCTGCGCCACCGCGTCCTCCACGACTCGCTGACCGGCCTCCCCAACCGGCTCAGCTTCGTCGACGCGCTGGCCGACGCGCTCAAGCGCGCGACCGTCTCCGGCTCCCCGATCGGGATCCTCTTCCTCGACCTCGACCACTTCAAGCTGATCAACGACAGCCTCGGCCACCACGCCGGCGACGCGCTGCTCGGCCTGGTCGCGCCGCGCCTGCGCGCCCACCTGCGGCCCGGCGACGTCGTCGCCCGCTTCGGCGGCGATGAGTTCGGGATCCTGATCGACCGCCTCGCCGACGAAGAGGAGGCGATCGCGATCGCCGACCGGGTCGCCGCTGCTTTCACCCAGCCCTTCTCGCTGGAGGGGGTGGAGCATTTCGTCAGCGCCAGCATCGGGATCGCGATCGCCCACCCCTCCAAGCAGCCCATCGCCAGCGCCGAGCTGCTGATCCGCGACGCCGACGCGGCGATGTACCGGGCCAAGGAGAGCGGCCGTGCCCGCTGCGTGCTGTTCGACGCCGAGATGCGGGCCATCGCGGTGCGCCGGCTCGAGGTCGAACGGGAGCTGCGTTACGCGCTCGACCGCGATGAGCTCGCCCTCCACTACCAGCCGGTGGTCAGCCTGCGGACCGGTGAGATCACCGGCCTCGAGGCCCTGGTCCGCTGGCAGCACCCCAAGCGCGGCCTGCTCGACCCCTCCGATTTTGTCCCGATCGCCGAGGACAGCGGCCTGATCGAGCCGATCGGGCGCTGGGTTCAGGAGCGCGCCTGCCAGCAGATCCTCACCTGGCACGAGCAGCGCCCGGACGCGCGCCCGTTCGACGTCGCGGTCAACCTCTCGGCCCGCCAGGTCGCCCATCGCGACCTGCCCGCCGCGATCGAGGAGATCATCGCCCGCACCGGCCTCGACCCCGTCCACCTGCGCCTGGAGATCACCGAGAGCGTCCTGGTCGAGGAGTCGGCGACCGCGATCGCCTCGCTGGAGGCGCTCAACGAGATCGGCGTGCGGCTGGTTCTCGACGACTTCGGTACCGGCTACTCCTCGCTGGCCTACCTCAACCGCTTCCCCTTCCACGCCCTCAAGATCGACCGCTCCTTCGTCGACGCGCTGGGGATCGAGCAGGAGCGCACCGCGATCGTCGAGGCGATCATCGGCATGGCCCGGGCGCTTTCCCTGGAGGTGATCGCCGAGGGGGTCGAGAACGAGGTGCAGCTGGCGGAGCTGCGCCGGCTTGGCTGCGACTACGCCCAGGGCCACCTCTTCCACGCCGCGATGCCGGCCGGCGACGTCAGCCGGCTGCTGCGCGAAGGCGCCCTGGACTATTCGGGGATCTCGCCGGCCAGGTAGGCGTTGCTGAGCAGTTCAGCCGGAGTCGGCAGCGATTCGATCAGGCCGTTGTCGCGCATCCAGCCGGCGAAGGCCTTCCACTCGGCCGGGTCCATGTAGCCGTAGGGCTGGCCGGACGTCCTTGCCGCCAGCAGGGGCAGCGTCGCCTTCACCTCGGCTTCGGTCAGCTTCGGTTCGAGGCCGTGGTTGGCCGCCAGCACCGCTTCTGTGGCGGCCTTCGGATTCTTCTCGGCGGCGTTGGTGCCACGTTCGAGGGCGGCGATGAAGAGGCGGTACTTTTCCGGTTCTTCTTTCAGCTTCTTCTGGTTGGCGACCAGGACCAGCTCGTCGTAGGTCGGCACGCCGAGCCGGTCGACCGGGGTCACGACCGGGTCTTTGCCGCGCTGGCCGAGGTCGACGCCCTCGACGTTGCTGTAGCCGCCGAGCATCGCCTGGGCGCTGCCGCTGATCAGGGCCGGCAGCAAGCCGAAGCCGACGTTGACTTCCTTGACAGCGGCGGGGGAGAGGTGGACGCGGGAGAGGATCGTTTTCAGAAATGCTTGCTGGTAGGGAATGCCCGCGGTTGCAACGGTCTTGCCTTTGAGCCCGCCGACGCCTTTGATCCCTGATTCCTTCAGCCAGATCAGCGAGGTCAGCGGCCGGTTGACGAGGGCGCCGATCGCAATCACGCCGAGCCCCTGCTCGTGGGCCAGCGCCACCTCGGGCTCGTAGGAGATCGCCAGGTCCGACTGCCCGGCGGCGACCTGCTTGATCGGCGCCGCGGGGTTCGACGGAGAGTCGATGCTGACGTCGAGGCCCGCTTCTTCGAAGTAGCCGAGCTTCTGGGCCATGTAGATCCCGGCGTGGTCGGGATTGGGGTAGAAGTCGAGCGTCAGGCTCAGCGGCTGCGCTTCGGTGCTCGAGTCCTCCGACTTCTCACCGCAGGCGGCGAGGCCAAGCGCGAGCAGGAGAAGCGCGACGGCGACGGCGATCGCCGGGATTCGGGATGACTTCATCCCTGTGTTCTATCGCCAAGTGACGACACGTCGCTCCGCGAGCGCGAGCAGGCCGAAGAGCCCCAGCGACATCGCCATCAGGATCGCGACCTCGGCGAACAGCCTCGCCGTCTCGAACTGGCCGTTGTCCTGGAGGATCAGCCATCCGAGGCCGGAGTTGGCGCCCGCCCACTCGCCGAACACGGCTGCGATGACAGCGAAGGCGGTGGCGACCTTGGCCCCGCTGAATGCGTAGGGCAGCGCCGTTGGCGCCTCGAGGCGGCGGAAGACCTGCCAGCGGGAGCCGTCAAGTGTGCGCAGCAGCTTGATCGCATCGGGATCGACCGCGCGCAGCCCGTCGAACGAGGTGACGGCGATCGGGAAGAAGCAGACCAGGACGACGATCACCAGCTTGGGCACGATCCCGTAACCGAACGTCACGACCAGGATCGGGGCGAGGACGAGGATCGGGATCGCCTGCGAAGCGACCAGAAGCGGATAGGTGGCGCGCTTCAGGGTCCCGGAGAGGTGCAGAAGCACCGCGAAGCCGAGCCCGGAGATGACCGCGAGCCCGAGTCCGAACACGACCTCGCGCAGCGTCACCCAGGCGTTTTCGGCCAGCAGGGAGCGGTTCCCCCAGAGCGAGCTGGCGATTTCCGCCGGGGAGGCCACCAAAAAGGCTTCGAGGTTGAAAACGCTGGTGAGGACACCGGTGCTGGCGGCGATCTGCCAGGCGCCGAGCAGCGTGGCCAGCAGTAGAGCGGGGGGCAGCCACCGCCTCACCGCATGCCCTCGCGCAGCGCCCGCATCGCTTCCTCGCGGATGGCGACGAAGGCGGGGTCGGTGACGGCGGTGTCGCGGTCGGGCGCGCGCGGGTCGGGAGCGCGCAGCTCGGCGACGACGCGGGCCGGGCGCGCGGAGAGGACGGCGACGCGATCGGAGAGGTAGAGCGCCTCCTCGACGTCGTGGGTGACGAGGATGACGGTGCGGGGGCCCGCCCCCAACGCCTCCGCCAGCCACTCCTGCATCTCGGCCCGGGTGATCGCGTCGAGCGAGGCGAACGGCTCGTCGAGTGCCAGCACCGGCTTGCCGGAGACGAGGGTGCGGAGGAAGGCGACACGCTGGCGCATTCCGCCGGAGAGCTCGGCCGGTGGGGTCTGCTCGAAGCCGGCGAGGCCGAAGCGCTCGAAGAGCGCCGCTGCCTGTCGCCGAGCCTCTGTCTTGCGCAAGCCACGGTTGCGCAGCGCCAGGGCTGCGTTGTCGATCGCCGAGTACCAGGGCAGCAGCAGGTCGCGCTGGGGCATGTAGGCGCAACGGGCGAGGCGCTCGCCGCCGCCATCGGCACCGCCGACCTCCAGGGCTCCGGCGCTCGGCTCACGCAGCCCACAGACCAGCTCCAACAGGGTCGACTTGCCGCACCCGGACGGCCCGACCAGGCCGACCACGCCGCCCGGGCCCACCTCGAGATCGAGCCCGTCGATTGTCCGCAGCTCGCCGTAGGCGTGCTCGAGGGCGCGAATCGAGATGCTCGCCTCTGGCACATCCATGCTCGCGGGCGCTGGCCCCGAAGACGCCGCAATCTGGCTGTTTTCCGCAGTCATCCTGGTATCCTGGCGCACTCCGCGCTCCCGACCAAGCAGGTCAGGAAAGTCGATAAGTACCCCGCGCGGCGCACCACAACTCATCATGGACCCGGCAATCGTCCTTTTCGGATTGGGCATCGGCGTACTCGTCGGTATGACCGGCATGGGCGGAGGCTCGCTGATGACGCCGCTGCTGATCCTGATCTTCGGGATCCAGCCGACCACGGCGATCGGCACCGACATCTTCTACTCGGCGATCACCAAGACCGTCGGCGGCTGGCGCCACTTCCGGATGGGGACGGTGAACATGGAGCTGGTCAAGTGGCTCTCCTTTGGCAGCGTGCCCGCCGCCGTCGCCGGGGTGGCACTGGTCTCCGTGCTCGCCGACCACATCGGCGAAGACCGCCTCGACGCGCTCGTCTACGCGGTCCTCGGCGGCACCCTGCTGATGGTCGGGATCATCACCCTGGCCCGGGCGCTGATCCTGCGCAAACTGATCGACGAGCGCGACCGCTTCGAGATCGAGCGCCGGCACAAGGTGGCCGCGATCGTGATCGGCGCCACCACCGGCTTCGTGATCGGGATCACCTCGGCCGGCTCCGGCACGGTGATCGCGATCCTGCTGATCGCCGTCTACCGGCTGGCGCCGAAGAAGGTGGTGGGGACCGACGTCTTCCACGCCGCGATCCTGCTCTGGGCCGCCGGTCTCGCCCACATCGTCGGCGGCAACGTCGACTTCGGGCTCGCCGCCAACATCCTGGTCGGCTCGGTCCCGGGCGTGATCGTCGGCGCGGCCCTCTCCGACAGGGCGCCGCAGGGCTTCATCCGCACCGCCCTCGGCCTGGTCCTGATCGGCTCCGGCATCGTCACGATCCAGAAGGGCGACCCGAACGTCTGGCCGATCGCCGCCGCGGTCGCCGCGGCCGGGCTGGGCCTGGTGCTCTACGCACCGCACTGGCTGAACAAACGGCGCGAGCGTCAGCGCCGGCAAGAGGCCGACCAGGCGCGAGCGCTGGCCTAGGGCGCCGGCGGTCGACTGATTTACTAGCTCCATGCGTGTTTCAGCCAAGGCCGACTACGCGGTGCGGGCCGCCGCCGAGCTGGCCGCCGCCGAGGAGGGTCCGATCAAGGGCGAGCGCCTCGCCGACGCCCAGGACATCCCGCTGCAGTTCCTCGAGCACATCCTGCTCGAGCTCAAGCATCAGGGCATCGTCCGCGCCCGCCGCGGCGCCAAGGGCGGCTACTGGCTGGCCAAGCCCGCCGACGAGGTGACCGTCGCCGACATCGTCCGCGCCGTCGAGGGCCCGATCGCCCACGTGCAGTCGACCCCACCGGAGGCGATCGAGTACCACGGCAATGCCGAGTCCCTGCAGAAGGTCTGGATCGCCGTCCGCGCCAGTCTCCGCACCGTGCTCGAGAACGTCACTCTCGCCGACCTCGTCTCCGGCAACCTGCCGCCGGTCGTCGAGGAGCTGATCGCCAGCCCCGATGCCTGGGTCGCCAGCACCGGGACCAAGGAAATGGCCACCAAAGGCGACTAGGCCTGGACCGGCACCAGGTCGAAGTCCGTCCCCTACGGCGGATCCCACGGGCGCTGCATCCAGCTAGGCGCTCACTCGGCGGCGGGCACGCCGCCGGCGACGATGTTGACGAAGTTCTCCAGGTGGCGGGTGGTCCAGCACTCGAAGGCGCCGTCGCAGTAGCGCTCGTAGGCGGCCATCACCGAGTCGCCGTAGTTCCAGTAGAGCTTCGGCTCGGGGTTGAGCCAGAAGAGGCGGCCGGCGCGCTCGGCGACCTGGGCGAAGACCTCGGCGTGGGGCTCGCGGCCGTTGGTGCGGGCGTCGCCGAGCACGATCACGGTCGAGCGCGGATCGAGGTCGTCGGAGATCTCGGTCAGGAACTCGAGCCAGACCCGGCCGTAGTCGGTGTAGCCGGAGACGTCGGCGACGCCGCCCTCGCTGGAGATCTTCTGGGCGACGACGGCGAAGTCGCGCTCGTGCTCGAAGACGTCGGTCACCTCGGAGATCCGCTCGATGAAGACGAAGCTGCGCAGTTTCCGGAACGAGTCGTGGAGGGCGTGCAGGACCGAGAGGAAGAAAACACTGGCCGAGGTGACCGAGGTGGAGACGTCGCAGAGGACGTAGATCTCCGGCCGCCGCGGGCGCTTGGGCTTGTAGCTCAGCCGCAGCGGCACGCCGCCGGTCTCCAGCGAGGCCCGCATCGTCCGCCGCACGTCGACCGGGCCGCTCTGCTTGCGCCCGCGCTGCTCCTGCCCGAGCGTCGCCAGCCGCCGCTTCATCTGGGAGACGGCGCGGTGCACGGCGGCGAGGTCCTGGGTCGGGTTGGTCGGCAGCGCCCGGTCGAGCTCGGCCAGGGGACGAGAGGGGGGCAGGGTTTCGGTGCGCTCGATCAGGTCGCGCTCGAGCTCGCGGCGCAGGTGGCGCTCGAAGCCGGTCAGCTGCGAGCGGTCGATCGGCGGCCGCTCCTCGCCGTCCTCGCCGGGGGGCTGGCTGCCGGCGGTGAGGCCCAGGGTGCGGCGGATCCGCTGCACGTCGACGCCGACCACCCCCGAGCCCTCGGCGCGGCCGAAGGCGGAGATCGCCAGCCGGGCCAGGTCGCGCATCGCGTCCTCGTCGCCGGCCAGCATCGCCTCGCGGATCAGCTCGCGCAGCTCGTCGATGTCGAGCCGCTCGCCACCTTCGCCGGGGCCGCTGCCGTCGCCTTCTCCCTGGCCGCTCTCGGTGACCTCGCGCTGCACCGCCTCGGCCTCGGCGGCGCGGAAGAAGAAGCGGTCGAACAGCAGCTCGAAGACGCGCCGGTCGTCCTGGGACTTGGCGATCGTCGAGGCCAGCGCCTCGCGGAAGTCGTCCTGCGAGGTCCACTCGACCTGTTCGAGGGCGGCGAAGGCGTCGAGGATCTCCGAGGTGCCGACGGCGACTCCCTCGCCGCGCAGCTCGTCGCAGAAGCCGAGCAGCTTGGCCGCCAGGCCGGGGAGGCCGGGGTCGGCCTTGGGCCCGTAGGGCGAGGCGGGGCTCATCGGCCCGATAATAGGCGGGTGAGAGTCGGACAGGGCCAGGGCGATGCGGAGCGGGCCCTGCGCGATATGCGCTCGGCGCGGCGCCGCCGCTTCGTCGGGCAGCTCGACGTGATGGAGGTCGTCTACCGCGTCTACGTCGCCGCGATCTTCGGCGCGATCGTCCTCTCGCTGATCGCCGGCGCGGTCAACGACGCCCACGTCAGCGACCACGCCGTGGAAAGCCTCGCCGACCACGGCCCGGCCCTGCTCGGCATCGCGGTGGCCCTGGCCGTCTTCGCGGGACTGCGATCGGGGGCCCGGGGCGGGCCGCTGGCGATCGAGGACGCCGAGGTCCAGTACGTGCTGCTGGCGCCGATCGACCGCGCCGCCGCGCTGCGCTCCTCGGCCCTGCGGCAGCTGCGGATCGCGACCCTCGGCGGAGCGGTGCTGGGCGCCGTCGCCGGCAACTTCGCCTTCCGCCGCCTGCCCGGCTCCCCGGTCGAGTGGCTCGCCTGCCTGGCGGCGTTCGGTGCGGCCGTGCCGCTCTGCACGCTCGGCAGCGCGCTGCTGGCCTCGGGCCGGCGCCTGCGGCCGGCTGTGGCCGGATCGATCGGGGCGCTGCTCGTGGCCTGGTCGCTCGCCGACGTCGCGCTCGGCACGAAGACGTCGCCGGCGACGATGCTCGGCGTGCTGGCGACTCTGCCGCTGCAGAGCGGCACGGTCGCGCTCGGCTCGGCGCTCGGCCTCACGATCGCCGCCGCGGCCGGGTTGGCGGGGCTGCTCTCGCTGGGCGGCCTCTCGTTGGAGGCGGCGCGCCGTCGCGCCACCCTGACCGCGCAGCTGCGCTTCTCGGCCTCGGTGCAGGATCTCCGCGCCGTTGTCCTGCTGCGCCGCCAGCTCGCCTCCGAGAGCCCACGGCGGCGCCCCTGGGTGAGGCTGCGCGACCCCGCCCTGGGGTCGCGCCCGATCTGGCGTCGCGGCTGGCAGAGCATCCTGCGCTGGCCGGCGGCCCGCCTGGGGCGGGTGCTCGCGGTCGGTGCCGTCGCCGGCCTGCTCGCCGCCGCGACCTGGAGCGGCACGACGCCGCTGATCGCCCTCGCCGGGATCGCCCTGCTGATCGCCGCGCTCGACCTGGTCGAGCCGCTGGCGCAGGAGGTCGACCACCCGCTGCGCCGCGACCTGGTCCCGGTCAGGCCCGCCTCGCTGATCCAGCAGCACCTGGTCGCGCCGGTGGCGACGATGAGCGTCGTGACGCTGTTCGGGACGCTCACCGCGGTCGCGCTCGGCTCGGCGGCGACCGCCGCCGGCGTCGGCGCGGTGATGATCGTCCCGACCGCCTTCGTGCTGCTCTGCTGCGCCGCCCTGAGCGCGACCAACGACCCCTACGCCTACCTGCTCGTCCCACAGATCGGCTACATGCAGACGGCGCTGCCGATCGTGGTCGCGATGATCGCCGTCGCCGCTCCGGTGCTGGCGGCGCGGGCGGCGGCTGACAGCGGCGGCTCCGCGGTCGGCGCGGCGGCGCTGGTCGAGGCGGTCCTACTCGGCGTCGCGGCGATCATGGCCGCATGGCTGGGGCAGAGGGTGGCGGGGAGGACGGTGGTGAAGCCATGATCGTCGGCATCGAGGAGCAGTCCGCCACGGCGCCGATCCTCGTCGCCCGCGGCCTGGGCCGCAAATACGAGGGCTTCATGGCGCTCGGCTCGTTCGCGGTCGAGGTCCAGGCCGGCGAGATGATCGCCCTGGTCGGGCCCAACGGCGCCGGCAAGACGACCTTCCTGACGATCGCCGCCGGGCTGCTCGAGCCGACCAGCGGCAAGCTCGAGGTGAACGGCGCGCCGGCCGGCTCGATCGACGCCCGCCGGGCGGTCTCCTACCTTCCCGACACGCCGGTCTTCTACGACGATCTCAGCCTCGGCGAGCACCTCGAATACGTCGGCGCGCTGCACGGCGTCGCGGACGGGGGAGCCCGGGCGGGGCAGCTGCTGGAACGGCTCGGGCTGGAGAGCTGGCGCGACAGCATGGCCTCGGAATTCAGCCACGGGATGCGCCAGAAGGCCTCGATCGCCCTGGCCCTGGTCCGGCCCTTCTCGATCCTGCTCGCCGACGAGCCGTTCGACGGCCTCGACCCGCCCAGCCGCGAGGTCCTCTTCGAGCTGCTCAAGGAGGCCCGGGAGGGAGGCGCGGCGGTCGTCGTCTCCACCCACCGCGGCGACGTCGTCGGCTCCGCCGACCGCTGCCTGGCGCTGCGCGACGGCCGTCTCGCCTATGACGGCCCGCCGGACGAGGCGGCGATCGCCGAGTTCTTCGACGCCGTTTAGGAGGTCGGGCCGGGCGCGGCGGCGAGTTTCATCCCGACCCGCTCTGCAACCAGATCGATGTCAGTTCTGTGCTTGACGATGATCGACATCGACTGGTTGAAGGTCTCGCGGTCGATGTCCGCGGCGCCCATCAGCAGCAGGGTCCGCGCCCAGTCGATCGACTCGGCGATCGAGGGCGGCTTCTTCAGGTCCAGCGCCCGCACCATCTCGATCACCTCGACCAGCCGCCGGTTCAGCGTCTCCGACAGCTCCGGCACGTGCAGGCGGACGATCTCCATCTCCCGCTCGGCCCCGGGGTAGTCGAGCCAGAGGTAGAGGCAGCGGCGCTTCAGCGCCTCGGTCAGCTCGCGCGAGTCGTTCGAGGTGAGGACGACGATCGGCATCGTCGTCGCCGAGACCTGCCCCAGCTCGGGGATCGTGATCTGGAAGTCGGAGAGCAGCTCCAGCAGCATCGCCTCGAACTCCTGGTCGGTCTTGTCGATCTCGTCGATCAGCAGGACCACCGGCTCGGGGCTGGAGATCGCCTGCATCAGCGGCCGGGTCAGCAGGAACTCGGAGCTGAAGATGTCCTCCTGGACGTTCTCCCAGCCAGCCTCGCCGCCGGCCTGGATCCGCAGCAGCTGCTTGCGGTAGTTCCACTCGTACATCGCCTTGGCCTCGTCGAGCCCCTCGTAGCACTGCAGCCGCACCAGCTCGCGGCCGGTCGCGCGGGAGAGCGCCTTGGCCAGCTCGGTCTTGCCGACCCCGGCCGGGCCCTCGACCAGGACCGGCTTGCCGAGCCGCTGGGCGAGGAAGGAGACCAGTGCCGCCGGCTCGTCGGCGAGGTAGCCGGCCTGCGCCAGCGCGTCCTTCACCTCTGCCACGGAGCCGTCGGCCATGCGGGCGATGATAATCCGGCAACGTGCCCGACCTCCTGCCGCCCCTCGCCGACGTCTTCCCGCACAGTCCCGGCCCCTACATCGCGCTGATGCTGGCCGGCTTCGCGATCGGCATCCTCGGGCACCTGTTCAAGGTCAAGTGGATGATCGCCTCGGGGGTGATCCTGATCTTCCTCGGCGCTCTGCTCTTCCCCCTCGCCGCGAACCTGACCACCGGGAACCGGCCGCCGCCGATCGAAGAAAGCCGCGGCGACTCCGGCGCTTAGGTCTACGATCGGCCGATGGGGCACCTCGACGAGGTCGATCTGAGCCTCTCCCTCAGCCGCGGGGAGGAGGAGCGCGAGCTGAAAGCCGCCTGGAAGCGGCTCGCGCAACTGCGGCTCACCCTCGGCGGCCTGATCGGCGAGAAAGCGCTGGGGCCGCCGCTGTGCGTCGTCTTCGAGGGCTGGGACGCCTCCGGCAAGGGCGGCTCGATCAAGCGGCTGACGTCGCCGCTGGACCCGCGCCACGTCCGCGTCGCCCAGTTCGCGGCGCCGAGCGCCGACGAGCGGCGCCACCACTTCCTGCACCGCTTCTGGCCGGCCCTGCCCGGCTGGGGAGGGATGACCGTCTTCGATCGCTCCTGGTACGGCCGGGTGCTGGTCGAGCGGGTCGAGGGGTTCGCCAGCCGCGAGCAGTGGGAGCGGGGCTACGAGGAGATCGCCTCCTTTGAGCAAGGCCTGGCCGAGGAGGGGGCGGTCGTCGTCAAGCTCTGGCTGCACATCTCCGCCAAGGAGCAGCTGAAGCGCTTCGAAAGCCGTGCCGCCGACCCGCTCAAGGCCTGGAAGCTGACCCCCGACGACTGGGAGAACCGGGTCAAGCGCGACAGGTACGTGGAGGCGGTCGAGGAGATGCTCGACCGCACCGACCGCCCCCGCGCCCGCTGGCGCCTCGTCTCCGCCGAGTCCAAGCGCAACGCCCGGGTCCAGGTGGTCCGCGTCGTCAACGAGGAAATCGAGGCGGGAATGAGGCGCTGGGGGCAGGAGCCGCCGCCACCGCCCTAGAATCCCGGGTTCGACTCCGTCTCCGATCATGAGGAGCTCTATCCCTTGAGCCGTTTCCGCATTTTCGCCCTGCTCGCCACGATTGCCGCGCTCGCGACCGCCTTTGCCGCCTGCGGCGGGAGCAGCAGCAGCGAAGACCCGCAGAAGGTCATCGACAACGCCAGTCTCGAAGGGGTCAAGAGCGCCAACCTCGACCTCTCGCTCGGCATCAAGGCCGAAGGCGAAGAAGGCGGGGACGTCAACGTCGCCCTCTCCGGCCCGTTCCAGAGCGGCAGCGCCGGCAACCTGCCGCAGTTCGCCCTGGACGCCAAGGCGAGCGGCACGGCGAAAGGCGAAGACATCGACTTCGAAGGCGGCCTGACGCTGCTCTCCGACCGCGCCTTCGTCAACTACAAGGGGACCGAGTACGAAGTCGACCCGACCACCTTCGGGTTCGTCAAGTCCGGCTTCGAACAGGCCGAGCAGGAAGGCGGCTCCGAAGGCAACAGCGCCGACGTCACCGCCTGTCAGGAAGCGGCGACCGGGCTCAAGGTCGGGGACTTCGTCGACAACCTGACCAACGAGGGCAGCGCCGACGTCGACGGCACCAGCACGACCAAGGTCAGCGGCGACCTCAACGCCGGCGCCGCCGTCGACGCGCTGATCAAGCTGACCGAAAACCCGGCCTGCAGCGCCCAGCTGGAAGCGGCCGGCCCGCTGCCGATCGGCGAACTTGAGAAGGCCAAGGGCGAACTCACCACCGCCGTCAAAAAGGCCCACGTCGACGTCTACGTCGGCGACGACAACATCATCCGCAAGATCGCCGGCGAACTGACGATCGAACCGAAGGGCACCAAGAGCGAAAAGGTCGAAGTCGAATTCGACCTCTCGCTCGGCGGCGTCAACGAAGAACAGAAGATCACCGCCCCCTCCGGCGCGAAGCCGCTCCAGGACCTGTTCCTCAAGCTCGGCGTCAACCCGATCGAACTGCTCGAAGCGGGCAGCAGCGGCGAAGGCCTCGGCGGCCTCCTCGAAGGGGTCACCGGCAGCAGCTCGTCCTCTGGCGAAGGATCGGCGTCCGGCTCGCCCTCGTCCGGCGATTCCTCGTCAGGGGGCTCGGGCGGCGAAGCGGCCTACCTCAACTGCCTCAAGGGCGCGCAAACCCCGGCCGACCTGCAGAACTGCGCCAGCCTGGTCCAGTAGCGCTCAGCGCCATCTGCCTTGCGAAGGGCGTCGCCTCGGCGGCGCCCTTCGTCTTTCCGCATACGCTTGGCCGACCTTGAACCAGGCAGGCCACCCCAACCGGCCGCGGCTCGACGCGTCCTTCCTCCGCACTCCGCAGGGGTATCCCTACCTGCTGGCGCCGCTGATCCCGATCGCCGTCGCCCTCGACCTGGTGGGTGCTCCCGCCACCGTCGTCTTCGCCGTCTCGGCGCTGGGGATCATCCCCACGGCGGCGTTGATGGGCCGCGCCACGGAGGAGCTGGCGGCCCGCTCGGGGCCGGGAATCGGCGGCCTGCTCAACGTCACCTTCGGCAACGCGCCGGAGCTGATCATCGCCCTCTTCGCCCTCGCCAAGGGCCTGCAGGAGGTGGTCAAGGCCTCGATCGTCGGCTCGATCGTCGGCAACATCCTGCTGGTCATGGGCGCGGCGATGCTGGCGGGCGGGATCGGGCGCGAGAAACAGACCTTCAGCCGCACCGGAGCCGGCATTCAGACCTCGATGCTGATGCTCGCCGCCGCGGCGCTGGTGATGCCGGCGATCTTCGAGCTGGTCGAGGGCAAGGGCCTGCCCTCCCCGGGTGCCGTCTCGATCCACTACGGCTCGACCGTCGAGCACCTCTCGCTGGCCGTCGCGATCGTCCTCATCGCCACCTACGGGCTCGGCCTGCTCTTCTCGCTGAAGACCCACCGCGACCTCTTCAACCCCGAGTACGAGGACGAGGACAGCTGGGGCTGGTCGACCCGGACCTCGGTCACGGCGCTGGCGATCGCCGGGGTCCTGGTCGGGGTGATGTCCGAGGTCCTGGTCGGCTCGATCAGCGAGGCCTCGCACTCGATCGGCCTCTCCGAGTTCTTCATCGGCGTGATCGTCGTCGCGATCGTCGGCAACGCCGCCGAGCACTGGGTCGCGGTCCTGGTCGCGATGAAGAACAAGATGGACCTGGCGGTCAACATCGCGATCGGCTCCAGCGGCCAGGTGGCGCTCTTCGTCGCCCCGGTGCTGGTCCTTGCCTCTTTCTTCATCGGGCCGTACCCACTGGCGCTGGTCTTCAACGGCTTCGAGCTGGGGGCGATCCTGATCGCGATCCTGATCGCCAACTACGTCACCCAGGACGGCGAGTCGACCTGGTTCGAGGGCGTGCAGCTGCTCGCCGTCTACTTCGTCTTCGCTCTGGCCTTTTACTCCGCCTGAGGCGGGCGCTCAGGCGGCGGTGAGCTCGGCAAGCGCCTTGAGCACGAGGTCGTCGTGCTTTTTCGGCTGGACCTTGGGAAAGACCCTGGCGATCTTGCCCTGCGGGTCGATGATGAAGGTCGCGCGGGCTACGCCCATGTACTTCTTGCCGTACATCGACTTCTCGACCCAGGCGCCGTAGGCCTCGGCGACGGCGTGGTCGGGATCGGCCAGCAGGGTGAAGTCGAGGCCGTATTTCCCGGCGAACTTCTCGATCGCGTCGACCTCGTCGGGGGAGATGCCGATCACCCGCACTCCCGCCTCGCGGTACTCGGCGCCGCGGTCGCGGACGCCGCAGGCCTGGGTTGTGCAGCCGGGGGTATCGGCACGGGGGTAGAAGTAGAGGACGACGGTCTCGCCGCGCAGGCTGGAGAGCTTGACCTGGTTGTCGTTCTGGTCGAAGAGGGTGAAATCGGGCGCCGCGTCGCCCTCGGCCGGCATCAGTCCTCGCGGCCGGGGTCCTGGCCGTCCTCGCCCTCGTCGAGTTCCTCGTCGCCCTGTTCGAGCGCGGTCTCGGAGACGGAGCCGGTCGAGCCGGGGTGGTAATGGGTCTGGAAGGCCTCGAGCAGGCGGTCGCGGCCGTCCTCGTCGATCGGGATCTCCTCGGAGATCCGCACCCAGTCGGCTCCCTCGTAGGCCTCCATGTTGAAGACCTCCTGGTCGATCGAGGCGGAATCGTCGACCACGACCACGACCTCGGTCTGCGGGTTGAAGTAGGTCCCCGGCTGCACCAGCAGCTGCTCGACCTCGTAGAGGTTGTCCTCTGCGCCTGCCATCAGGGCGATCCTATGAAATCGTCGAGCTGGCGGTCGGTCTCGGCCTCGACGTCGAGCGGATCCAACCCCTTGCGCAGCCGCCGTTCGTTGCGGCTGACGACCAGCTGGCGGACCTCGGCCCGCAGCTCGTCGTTGTGACGGGCTGCGGCAGCGGCGGGCTCGGAAGCCGGCGCGAGCAGCCGTTTGGCCTCGGCCTCGACATCCAGCGGCGCCTTTCCCCGCCGCCTCAGCCGCTCCGCCTTCGCCTCCAGCATCTGCCGCACCTCGGCCGCCTGTATCGCCGGGTCGGCCGGGACCGGCGTCGCCGCAGGCCGCATCGGCGGCAGCTCCTGCTCGATCGCGAAGGGCCCTTTGCCGATCGAGTCCCAGCTGCCGGCGACGTGTCTGAAGAGAAGACCCGCGATCGGGGCCGCGACCCCGGTGAAGAGCAGGACGGCGAGGCACTTCTGACTCACGCTGATCGCCAGCACCAGATTCACATAACAAGGGTAAACGCCCCCCCAAACCCGGGGCATTCGCTAACCTTCAGCCTGGTTGACTGACCAGTCAATCGGCGGAACGCCCGTCCCGGTGACGGCGCTCCAGGCAAGACTTAACGCACGGACGAAAAGGAGCACCGACCGGTGGTTGACTTCACCCTGACCGACGAGCAGAAGGACCTGCAGGAGCTGGCTCACAGCTTTGCTGAGAAAGACATGCGCAGCGTCGCCGCGGAGTACGACAAGGACGGCACCTGGCCCCAGGACGTGATCGACAAGGCCTGGGAGGTCGGGCTGTTGAACACCCACGTCGCCGAGGCCTACGGCGGCGCGGGCCTGGACTACCTCTCCGGCTGCCTGATCGAGGAGGAGTTCGGCTGGGGCTGCTCCGGCATCGGCACCTCGCTGGCGGCCAACGGCCTCGCCTCGGCTCCGATCAGCCTCGGCGGCTCCGAGGAGACAAAGAAGAAGTACCTCGGGATGCTGACCGAAAGCCCGAAGCTGGCCTCCTTCTGCCTGACCGAGCCGGACGCCGGCTCCGACGTCAGCGGTATGAAGACCAAGGCCGTCAAGAAGGGTGACAAGTACGTCATCAGCGGCTCCAAGTGCTTCATCACCAACGGCACCTACGCCGACTACTTCACGGTCTTTGCCAAGACCGACCCTGAGGCCGGTCACCGTGGGATAAGCGCCTTCGTCGTCGACGCCGACCTCCCCGGGGTCTCCGTCGACAAGAAGGAGGACAAGATGGGCCAGCGGGCGTCCAACACCGCGACCATCTCCTTCGACGAAGTCGAGATCCCGGCCGAGAACCTGATCGGCGAGGAAAACAAGGGCTTCAAACTGGCGATGATGACCCTCGACCGCACCCGTCCCGGCGTCTCGGCGATGGCGGTCGGCATCGGCCGCGCGGCGCTGGAGTACGCCACCGACTACTCCAAGGAACGGGTCCAGTTCGGCGTCCCGATCGCGATGCACCAGGCGATCCAGTTCATGATCGCCGACATGGCGACCAAGGTCGAAGCGGGCCGCCTGCTGGTCTGGAACTCGGCCTTCCTGCTCGACCAGGGCATTCGCAACAGCCGCGTCTCCTCGATGGCCAAGCGCTTCGCCGCCGACTCGGCGATGGAGATCACCGTCGACGCCGTGCAGGTCTACGGCGGCTACGGCTTCATCAAGGAGTACCCGGTCGAGAAACTGATGCGCGACGCCAAGATCATGCAGCTCTACGAGGGGACCAGCCAGATCCAGCGCCTGGTCATCGCCAAAGAAGTGCTGCTGCCGCGCGCCGTCGACAGCAACCCGGCGCCGGACGCCGCCGCCGCGGCCTCCGAGCAGAGCCAGTCCGAGCAGGCCGCGGCGACGGTCTGATCGCACTCCCGGCGGGCCGGTTTCCTCACATTCGGTGAGGGAGTCGGCCCGCTGTCGCGATAGCGTGGCGCCGATGGATGTCCACGCCGAAGCTGGGGAGATCTGAGCGTGGCGCGTAAGGCGGAGACCGCCGCCGCCGGGCTGATCCTGATGACCCTCTGCGCGGGTCAGTTCCTGATGATGCTCGACAGCTCCGTCATGAACGTCTCGATCGCCACCGTCGCCAAGGACGTCGGCACCACCGTGACCGGGATCCAGACGGCGATCACGCTCTACACGCTGGTGATGGCCTCGTTCATGATCACCGGCGGCAAGATCGGCCAGATCATCGGTCGCAAGCGGGCCTTTGCGATCGGCTGCGTGATCTACGGCTGCGGCTCGACGGTCACCGCACTCGCGCCCAACCTGCCGGTGCTGCTGATCGGCTGGTCGGGTCTTGAGGGGCTCGGCGCCGCCCTGATTCTGCCCGCGATCGTCGCCCTCGTCGCCGCCAACTTCGACCGCGCCGAAAGGCCCCGGGCGTACGGCCTCGTCACCGCCGCCGCGGCGGTCGCGGTCGCGGTCGGTCCGATCGTCGGCGGCTTCTTCACCACCTACCTCTCGTGGCGCTACGTGTTCGCCGGCGAGGTCCTGATCGTGCTCGCGATCCTCGTCCTCACTCGCCGCATCGCGGCCGGAGAGCCGGAGCGGAAGGTGCGGCTGGACCTGGTCGGCACCGCGCTCTCGGCCGCCGGTCTGGGGTTGGTCGTGCTCGGCGTCCTGCGCTCGGGGACCTGGGGCTTCGTCAAGGCCAAGCCCGACGCGCCCGAATGGATCGGGCTCTCGCCGGTGATCTGGCTGCTCTTCGGCGGCGCCGCGGTGCTGGCGCTCTTCCTCGCCTGGGAGAACCGCCTCGTGGCCAAGGGGGGCGAGCCGCTGGTGAATCCGGCGATCCTGCGGATCTCGGTCCTGCGCGCCGGTCTCACCTCGTTCTTCTTCCAGTACTTCCTCCAGGGCGGGATGTTCTTCGCGATGCCGCTCTTCCTCTCGATCGCGCTCGGCCTCTCGGCGATCGAAACGGGTGTGCGCCTGTTGCCGCTCTCCTTCACCCTGATCCTCGCCGCCGCCGGGATCCCGAAAGCCTTCCCGGACGTGTCGCCGCGCCGAGTCGTCCGCCTCGGCTTCCTCGGGATGTTCGCCGGGCTGGTGGTCTTGGTCGGCGCGCTCGAGGCCGGGGCGGGGGCGGAGATCGTCACCTGGCCGCTGCTCCTGGCCGGCCTCGGGATGGGCGCGCTCGCCTCGCAGCTCGGCAGCGTCACCGTCTCCTCGGTCTCCGACGAGCAGAGCGGCGAGGTAGGCGGCCTGCAGAACACGGTCACCAACCTCGGCATCTCGGTCGGCACCGCTCTCACCGGCGCGATCATCATCGCCGCTCTCAGCTCCTCCTTCCTCACCGGGGTCGAGGAAAACCCCGCGGTGCCGAGGTCGGTCCAGGCGCGGGCCTCGTCCGAGCTGTCCGGGGGCATCCCCTTCCTCTCCGACAAGGAACTGGAAGCCGCGCTCGGCGAAGCCCCGGGGGTTTCGCCGCGGGCCACCGACGCGATCGTCGAAGAGAACGAGGAAGCGCGCCTGGTCGGGCTGCGCAGCGCGCTCGCGGTGCTCGCCCTACTCGCCTTGGTCGGGCTCTGTCTCACCGGGCGGATCCCAACCAGGCAGCCGGCTGCGGCGGCAGAGCCCGCCGCCGCTACCTAAGGGACTGCTAGCCGGCGACGCCGGCGCGGGTGCGCTGGCGCGCCGCCTTCTGGCGGGCGTTTTTGTCGAGGATCAGCTTGCGCAGCCGCACGGACTCGGGCGTCACTTCGACGCACTCGTCGTCGCGCACGAACTCCAGCGAGTTCTCCAGCGAGAGCCGGGTCGCCGGGGTCAGGCGGACCAGCAGGTCGGCGCTGGCGGCGCGGACGTTGGTCTGGTGCTTTTCCTTGACGGCGTTGACGTCGAGGTCCTCCGAGCGGGCGTTCTCGCCGACGATCATCCCCTCGTAGACCTCCTCGCCGGGACCGATGAAGAGGGTGCCGCGGTCCTGCAGGCTGAAGAGGGCGAAGCTGGCGGTTTTGCCTTGACGGTCGGCGACGAGGGCACCGGTCGGGCGGGTGCGCAGCTCCCCGGCCCAGGGCTCCCAGCGGTCGAAGACGTGGTGGAGGATGCCGGTGCCGCGGGTCTCGGTGAGGAACTCGGTGCGGAACCCGATCAGGCCGCGGGCCGGAACCAGGTACTCCATCCGCACCCACCCGGTCGAGTGGTTGACCATCTGCTCCATGCGCCCCTTGCGCCCGGCCAGCAGCTGGGTGACCGAGCCGACGTGCTCCTCGGGGACGTCGATCGCCAGCCGCTCGACCGGCTCGTGGACCTTGCCGTCGACCTCGCGGGTGAGGACCCGCGGCTGGCCGGCGGTCATCTCGAAGCCTTCGCGGCGCATCAGCTCCAGCAGCACGACGAGCTGCAGCTCGCCGCGGCCCTGGACCTCCCAGGCGTCCGGCCGCTCGGTGTCGAGGACGCGGATCGAGACGTTGCCGATCAGCTCGGCGTCGAGCCGGTCGCGGACCTGGCGCGCGGTCAGCTTGGTGCCCTCCTTGCCGGCCAGCGGCGAGGTGTTGATGCCGAGCACGATCGAGAGCGAGGGCTCGTCGACGGTGATCACCGGCAGCGCCTCCGGGTTCTCGGGATCGGCCAGCGTCTCGCCGATCGTCACCTCTTCCATCCCGGCGACGGCGATCAGTTCTCCCGGCCCGGCCTCCTTGGCCGGCACCCGGTCGAGCGCCTCGGTGATGAAGAGCTCGGAGACGGTCGCTTTGGCGACGGCGCCGTCGGCCTTGCACCAGGCGATCTGCTGGCCGGAGCGGATCGTCCCGTTGCGGACCCGGCAGAGCGCCAGGCGGCCGAGGTAGGGCGAGGCGTCGAGGTTGGTGACGTGCGCCTGAAGCGGGTGGTCCTCCTCGTAGGTGGGAGCGGGGATCCGCTCCAGCATCAGGTCGAGCAGGGGGGAGAGGTCGGTGCCCTCGGCGCCTTCCTCCAGCGCCGCCCAGCCTGCCTTGGCGTTGGTGTAGACGATCGGGAAGTCGATCTGGTCGGAGTCGGCGTCGAGGTCGATGAAGAGCTCGTAGACCTCCTCGACGACCTCGGCAATGCGGGCGTCCGGGCGGTCGACCTTGTTGACGACGAGGATCACCGGCAGTTTCGACTCCAGCGCCTTGCGCAGGACGAAGCGGGTCTGCGGCAGCGGCCCCTCGGAGGCGTCGACCAGGAGCAGCACCCCGTCGACCATGGTCAGGGCGCGCTCGACCTCACCGCCGAAGTCGGCGTGGCCGGGGGTGTCGACGATGTTGAACTTGACGTCGCCGTGGTTGACCGCGGTGTTCTTGGCGAGGATCGTGATCCCCTTCTCGCGCTCGAGGTCCATCGAGTCCATCACCCGCTCGTTGACGTCCTGGCCTTTGCGGAAGGTCCCGGTCTGCCAGAGCATGGCGTCGACCAGCGTCGTCTTCCCATGGTCGACGTGGGCAATGATCGCGATGTTCCGTAGGTCGTCTCGGCGTTTCATGGCGCTTCGCATTCCTGTGTCCTCGGTCGCTCGTGTGCGGAGCACACTTCGCTCCCTGCGTCCTTGGACTGCTCGGCCATGAACCGCCGAACAGCCCCACGACATAAAAAACGGGACCCACCGTAGCGGGTCCCGTTTTGCTGCTTAAGCGCGGTGCGGACTAAGAAGTCTGCTGAACGCTCGCGGCGGCCGGGCCCTTGGGGCCTTCTTCGGACTCGTAGGTCACCTTGGCACCCTCAGTCAGGGACTTGAAGCCCTCGCCGAGGATGGCGCTGTGATGCACGAATACGTCCTTCGAGCCGTCGTCGGGCGTGATGAACCCGTAGCCCTTGTCGTCGCTGAACCACTTAACAGTTCCAGTAGGCATGCTTGCCTCCACATAAATGTGCTGCGAACGCGGAGCATGCGGTGAAGCAACGACGCGAGCGCTAGACACAAACTTTGCCGGTATCAACCGGCTCTAACACGGGGGACCGTAGCAGGATCGCCGACGGCGGCGCCGCAAATTGGGCCGGGTGGGGCGTCCGGGGCCGGATCTAGCGTGGCGGCGTGCGCTTATTGGAGAGCATCGACCGCGAGGCGATCGCCGGCCTGCTGGCGCGCGACGAGTATTTCTGGCTCGACCTGACCGACCCGAGCGAGGACGACGTGACCGCCCTGGGCGAGGTCTTCTCCTTCCATCCGCTGGCTCTCGAGGACATGCGCAAGCGTGGGCAGCGGCCGAAGCTGGACGACTTCGGCGAGTACATGTTCCTCGTCTACTACGGCGCCGGCGAAGGCGAGCACGGCGAGATCGAGCTGGAGGAGGTCCACGCCTTCCTCAGCGGCGGCTACATCGTCACCGCCCACCAGGGCGCCTGCGCGGCGCTCGAGGAAGCGCACGAACGGCTCGAGGCGCAGACGCCGCGCTCGGAGCAGTTCGTCGTCTACCGCGTCCTGGACGGCCTCACCGACACCTTCTTCCCGGTCCTCGACAGCCTCGACGACCGCATGGAGCGCCTCGACGGCGAAATATTCGACCGGCCGCAGCCGAGCCAGCTCGAGGAAATCGTCACCCTGAGGCGGCAGCTGGTGGCGCTGCGGCGGGTCGTCACCCCGCAGCGCGACCTGTTGGCCCGCGGCGTCGACGACATCCTCGAAATCCCTGGCCTCGAAGCCGACTCCCGCAACTACTTCCGCGATGTCTACGACCACGCGATCCGGATCTCCGACCAGATCGACTCCTACCGCGACCTGCTGGCGGGCACCCGCGATGCCTACCTCTCGGTCGTCTCCAACCGGCTCAACCAGATCACCAAGCAGCTGACGGTGGTGGCGACGATCTTCCTGCCGCTCTCCTTCATCGTCGGCTTCTTCGGCCAGAACTTCAAGTGGATGGTGGTCAACATCGACTCCGAGGCGGACTTCATCGTCCTCGGCATCGGCAGCCTGCTGCTCTCGGTGATCGGCCTGCTGTTCTGGTTCCGTCGCGGCTCCTATCTTTGAGCGCGGCCGCTCGGAATCCCGTCTAGATGGGTTCAGGGAAGACTGGCCGTGCCGATACTTTGCTCTAGATGAACGTTTCGCGGATCTTCCGCAACCGCCCAGCTCGGGGATGCTGGATCGCCGCCCTGGCCACCGCCTGCGTTCTGGTGCCCGGTGGCGCGACCGCGCTGGCGGCCCGGTCCGGGGAGGCGGGCCTCTCACCACGCCTGACTGAGCTGGCGAAGCCCGCGACCCGGTTGGCGCCGCCCGCCGAACAGGCGGCGCGGCTGAGTCTTGCCCCCAGCGGTCCCGGCAGCCTGCTGCGCGCCGGCAACCGCGTCCTGGCCGAAGTCCGCATCGAAGCTGGGGCGGCGGCCGGCTCCGAAGCCCTGCGCGCGGCCGGTGCCGAGATCGTCGACGGCAGCGGCCGCTACGGGACGGTGACCATCGCGGCCAGGCCGGTCGACCTGGCAAGGATCGGTCGGGTTGCCGGCGTGACCGGCGTGACCGGGGTGCTGACCCCGGTCGTGCGCGGAGCCGACTGCGGCGGGTCGGCCACGTCGGAGGGCGACGTCCAGCTGAACGCTGCCAATGCCCGCGGCAGCTTCGGGGTCGACGGCAGCGGCGTTACCGTGGGGATCCTCTCCGACTCCTTCGACCGCGACCTCGGCGCCGCAACCCACGCCGCCGGCGACGTTGCCAGCGGCGACCTGCCCGGAGCCGGCAGTCCCTGCGGCTCGAGCTCCCCGGTCGGCGTTCTCGACGACTCCGAAGCCAAAGGCGGGGACGAGGGGCGGGCGATGGCGCAGATCGTCCACGACCTCGCCCCCGGCGCCTCGATCGACTTCGCGACGGCCTTCACCGGCGAACCGGCCTTCGCCGCCAACATCAGGGCGCTGGCCGCCGCCGGCGCCAGGGTGATCGCCGACGACGTCGCCTACTTCGAAGAGCCCTTCTTTCAGGACGGCCCGGTCGCGGTTGCCGTGAACGAAGTCGCGGCAGCTGGTATCTCCTACTTCTCCGCCGCCGGCAACGACAACCTGATCGACAAAGAAGGCCGCGACATCGCCTCCTGGGAAGCGCCCGAATTTCGCCAGGCCGCCGAATGCCCGGCGGCGATCGTCGAACTCTCGGAAGAAGAAAAAAGCGCTGCCGCGCCGGAAGGGCTGAATCCGTTCCATTGCATGAACTTCGCTCCCGGCGCGGGAGAAGACGACGAAACCTTCGGGATCACCGTCGAAAAAGGGCAGGAACTCGCGCTTGACCTGCAGTGGGCGGAACCGTGGAACGGCGTCGCCACCGACTACGACGCCTTCCTCCTCGACGAAGCCGGCGAACTGGTCGAATCCGAAGGCGCGCCGGTGCTCAGCATCGAAGACAACGTCGGCGGCTCGCAGCGGCCGTTCGAGTTCCTCTCCTGGGAAAACAAAGGTCCCGAACAGGAAGTCCAGCTGGTCGTCAACCGCTTCAGCGGCGCCGGCCCGCGCCTCAAGCTGGCGCTGATGGAGAACGGCCGCGGGGTCAGCGAAACGGAGTACCCGCGGTCAAGCGGTGGCGACGTGGTCGGCCCGACCGTCTTCGGCCACGCCGGCGCCGCGGGGGCGATCGCCGTCGGCGCTGTCCGCTACAGCGACCCCGCCCAGCCCGAGCGCTACTCCTCGCGCGGCCCCGTGACCCATCTCTTCGGCCCGGTGACCGGCGCCGGCGCCGCCCCGGCGATCCCCGCCCAGACGATCTCCAAGCCCGACATCGCCGCCACCGACTGCGGCGCGACGACCTTCTTCGCTCGGCTGGAAGCTGGCGTCTGGCGGTTCTGCGGTACCTCGGCCGCGGCGCCGCACGCCGCCGCGGTCGCCGCTCTGGTGCGCCAGGCGAACCCGGGCGCCTCCGCGGCCGAAGTGCGCGCCGACCTCGCCGCGACCGCCCACCCAGTGGGCACCTTCGGCCCCGACGCGGTGGGCGCGGGGTTGATCGACGCCTACGGCGCGGTCGACGCGCTGGCCCTGCCGCCGACGATCGCGATCACCCAGGCCCCGCAGCCGCTCAGCCGCAACCGCAGGCCGACGATCCAGTTCACCGCGAATCGGCCCGTCGCCTTCTCCTGCGCTGTCGACGGTGGCGCCGGCCAGCCGTGCTCCTCCCCGTACATGGTGCCGGCGGCACTCGGCGACGGCAGGCACGGCATCGCGGTCAGCGGGGTCGATCTCGGCGGGCGGCTCGGCACCAGCCCCGTCGCCTCGTTCACGATCGACACCCGGGCGCCGCGGACGCGGATCGCCAAGCACCCGCCGAAGCTCGTCCGCACCCACCGTCGCAAGGTGCGCGAGGTCTTCCGCTTCCGCTCCAACGAGGCGGGCGCCGCCTTCGTCTGCAAAGTCGATCGCGGCCTGCTGCGGTTCTGCCGCTCGCGGATCTCGCGCCGCTTCGAGGTCGGCAGGCACACCGTGGAGGTGCGGGCCCACGACGCGGCCGGCAACGTCGACCGCTCGCCCGCCGTCTTCCACTTCCGCGTCAAGCGGGTGGGCTGACCTCGCCGTCGTCGGCCTTCGCCTGGCGGCGCACGATCCAGTTGCCGGCGAGGACGAGGATCAGCAGCGCGGCGGCGGTGCCGAAGACCAGCGGGTCGGTCAGCTTCAGGCCTTCCAGCCTGGTCCCGAAGTAGACGGCCAGCACCGTCACCGGCAGGTACCCGACCAGAGTGGTCCAGATGTAGCGCCGCAGCGGCACATGGGCGGCTCCGGCCGCGTAACAGACGAGGCTGAAGGGGACGATCGGGATCAGCCGCAGCGCCAGCAGCAGGATCACCCCGCCGCGCTCGATCATCCGCTCGAAGCGCTCGAAGCGCTCCTCCCCGAACCAGCGGTCCAGCAGCGGCCTGGCGACGTGGCTGCCGAAGGCGTAACAGAGCAGTGCTGAGAGCATCCAGGCGACGGTCACGATCGCCAGGGCCGGGAAGAAGCCGTAGGCGAAGCCGGCCGCGGCGTTGACGATCTCCGCCGGGTAGACGACGACCGAGTGCAGCAGCGCCAGGGCGACGATCAGCAGCGGGCCGCCGACGCCGAGCTTGTCGATCTGGTTGCGGACTTCGTCGGTGTCGCCATGGACCGCGGCGACGATCGCCTCGCGCAGCGGCGGCACCGCGAGGACGAGCAGGGCCAGTGCCGCGATGCCGGCGATGGTCACGCCGATCTCGGTCAGCGGCAGCCGCGGGCGCCGGCGACCGGCGGGATCGCCTGCGCTCATCTCTCTCGGCCCGTCGCTCACCTGGCGGCGAGGGTCGCACAACGCCGTCTCCGGCTACGGAGCGGCCGCCGCCGCGGCCCGCGCCAGGCCGAGCACTTTCAGCGAGCCCCAGCCGCTCGCCCAGTCATAGCCGGACCGGGCACCGCAGCAGCCGAGCGGGTGGCCGCCGCCCGCCTCTTTCGGCAGCAGCGCGCCGATGTCGTCGTTGCCCTTGCTGACGTCGCGGAAGACCGCGCGGCGGGACCTGGGGTCGTTGCCGAGCGAGTAGAGCAGGGGGTTGAGGAAGCCGAGCGAGCGCTGCCGGTGGCGCGCCGCGAACTGGTCGGCGAGGAGGACGCCGGAGGCCATCAGCGGCGCCGCGGCGCTGGTGCCGCCGATCGAGGTCCAGCCCGGCACCGTCTGCCGGAACTGGGCGCATTCGGGCGCCGTGCAGTAGTAGGCGAAGCCGGGGAAGACGTCGGCGAGGGCGGCGATGTCGGGGACGATGCGGCCGCTCTTGTAGCGGGCGAGGGCCGGTGCCTGCTGCCACCAGGGGCGCCGCGGCGAGAGCAGGCTGGTGCCACCACCACCACCACCGGCGAGTTCGGGCCAGTCGTTCCAGACGATCTCCGAACGGATCCGGTTCTCAGCCGTCAGCCGCAGGTTGGTGCCGCCGACCGCGGTCACGTAGGGGGAGCTGGAGGGGAGGCTTACGGCTTTGACGGGCAGCGCCGTGCTCGCCGTCTTGGTCTCGACCCGGCAGCCGCTGGAGCCGGTGTCCCCGGAGGAGACGAGGGTCGAGATGCCGGCGCCCGCGGCGACCGCGAAGATGCTGTTCATCGCCCGGTAGAGGACCAGGTGGCCGGAGTATTTCGGCTCGCAGATTCCCAGCGAGATCGAGATCACGTCGGGGCGGTGCCCGGGCGAGCCGAGCGCCGAGCCGGCGGTGAGCATGATCCCCGTTTCGGTCCCGTAGCCCTCGTAGACGTCGATGCGATCGACGTCGGGGATGCCGGCGGAGAGCACCTCGAGGTCGAGGGTCGTCTCGGTCCCCGGCGGGAAGGGCTTGGTCAGCGGGCTGACCGGGACGACGCGGATCGGCGGGGTCTTCAGCCCGAAGCACCTGTCGAAGGTCTCGATGTCGCTGTGGCGGAAGCCATCGATCTCGACCACGGCCATGGTCTCGCCCTGGCCGCGCAGGCCGCGGTCGTGCATCGCGTCGTGCCCGTAGGCGGTGAGGTACTGGTTCGGCGTGAATGGTTCGAGCGGCGCGCCGATCCCGGCGTTGCGGCCGTCGGGGCAGCCGCTCGCGGTGCCGCTGTGGGTGAGGATCGAGCTGTAGCTGCTGGTTTTGGCCGGGGTGGGGCCGGCGCTCGGTGCAGCGGTGACGTTCTTGAACACCCTGCGGTTGCCGAGCACCCCGACGCCCGTCACCGGCCCGCGCAACGCCGCCGGGACCTCGCGGCCGAGGGCTCTCTGGGCGGAGTAGGAGGAGGAGGCCGGGCGCGGCAGCAGGCGATCGGCGCGCCACGGCGCGATCGGCGCCGTCACGTAGGTGCCGGTCGGGCCGACCGTCCCGTGCAGGCCCTGTCGCGCCAGCCAGGCCAACGTCTGCTCCTGGTCGGCTTCGGAGGCGCCGAAGCGGCTGACCAGCGTGGCCACGTTCGCGTACTGCCGGTAGTGCGGCGAGGTGGGGTCGGAGACCGCGCGCACGAAGCGGTTGAGGCCGCGCGGGTGGCGCAGGAAGAGCAGGGCTTCCACCGACTTTTCGGGCAGTGCGACAGCGGCGGCGGCATAGGCCGGCAGGGCAAGGGCGAGCAGGACGATCGACATACCGAGGGTTCTCTTCATGGCGGCGAGTCTGAGGGCGGCTGCCGACGGAAGCGGCTCAGCCGCGCAGCCGTTCGGCAAGGCCCGAGTGCCTGCCGCCGCTGTCATCGCGCCGCACCGCCGACTCCATGGCGGCGATGTCGCCGACCAGGACGCAGCCGTTGCGGGCGCGGGTTATCGCGGTGTAGAGCAGCGGCCGGGTCAGCATCCGCGAGTGCGAGCGGTGGCAGACGCCGACCACGACCGGCACCTCGCAGCCCTGCGCCTTGTGCACGGAGATCGCGTAGGCCAGCCGCAGCGTCGCCGTCTCTCCGTAGGGGATCGTCAGCGAGCCGCCCTCGTCGGTGTCGACGACGATCGCCTCTTCGCCCGGTTCGTCGGCGCGGAGGAAGACGATCGAGCCGTTCATCAGGCCCAGCTCGTGCGAGTTGCGGGTCTGGATCAGGCGGTCGCCGATCCGGAAGCGGTCGTTCAGGGCTTTCCTGCCGCCCGGGTTGAGCCGCGCCTGCAGGCGCTCGTTGAGGGCGTCGATCCCGACCGGCCCCCGGTACATCGGCGCCAGCACCTGGACCTCGCGGATCGGGTCGACGCCGAAGTGCTTCGACGCCCGCTCGGCGACCACCTCGACCACCGTCTCCAGTGCTCGCTCGGGGCTGGGGCGGTCGATGAAGAAGAAGTCGTGGTCCTGGTCGGCCTCGGGCTCCAGGTGCGGCTGGCGCCCCTGGTTGATCTCGTGGGCGGCGGTCGTGATCATCGAGCGCGCCGCCTGGCGGAAGATCTGGCTGAGCCGCACGACCGGCGCTACGCCGGAGGCGATCAGGTCCTCGAACGGTTTGCCGGCGCCGATCGGGGGCAGCTGGTCGGCGTCGCCGACGAGGACGATGTGGGTCGTCTCGGCCAGCCCGCCCAGCAGCACCTCGGCCAGGCGCAGGTTCAGCATCGAGGACTCGTCGACGACGATCAGGTCGACCGGCAGCGGGTGGCCCGGCCGGAAGGCGGGCTCGCGGCCGGGCATCCACTCCAGCATGCGGTGGATCGTCTGCGCCTCGTGCCCGGTCGCTTCCTCGAGCCGTCGCGCCGCCCGGCCGGTGGGGGCGCAGAGGGCGATCCTCGCGTTGGCCGCCTCCGCCTCGGCGACGATCTCCCTGGTGCAGACGGTCTTGCCGACGCCGGGGCCGCCGGTGAGGACCGAGACCCGCGAGGCGAAGGCTCCGCGCACGGCCGCCCACTGCTCGTCGGTCAGCTGCTCGCGCGGGGTCTCACCGGGGTCGTGGGCGAGGTGGGGGGGAGCAGCGGTGCGGGCGCAGAGCGTCTTCGCGACGGCGACCTCGCTGGCGTGGGTCAACTCGCGGTAGACCCGCCCCTCGTCGACCAGCAGCCCGCGGGCCTCGACCAGCACCTCCGGCTCGGCGTCGAGCCCGATCAGCCGGGTCGTGCGCGCCGTCAACTCGTCCAGCGGCAGGAAGCTGTTGCCCTGCTGCTCGGACTCGGCCAGGGCAAAGACGGCGGCGGCCTGGGCACGGCGGCTGGACTCGGGTGGGACGTCGGCGGCGAGGGCGATCCTGTCGGCGCGGGCGAAGCCGACCCCGTCGACCTCGGTCAGCCGGTAGGGATCCTCGTGCAGGATCGTCATCGAGCGCTCGCCGTAGCGGGCGTGGATCGCTGCCGCCAGGTGCGCCAACCCGTGTGGGGCGAGCTGGACGTGGAGGTCGCGGACGGCGCGGCTGGCGTGCCAGGATTCGGTTGCCGCCGCGGCCTGGTCGGGGCTGACCCCCCGCAGCGAGCCGAAGACACCCTGTGGGTCGGCGGCGATCTTCTGCAGGACGCCCTCGCCGTGCTCGTCGACCAGTCGTTCGGCCCGGGCGGGGCCGATATGGCGCAGCGAGGTGAGGTAGGCGACCTGCCCCTCGCGGTCGGCGGGGTCGAGCGGCAGCGCTCCCTGTGCCCGCAACTGGCGCCCGTAGCGGCTGTGGGTCTGCCACTCGCCGCTGACTTCGGCCCGGTCGCCGGCGCCGAGGTGGGCGACCGGCCCGATCAGTGCGAAGCCCTCTCCGGAGCCGGGCTCCTGCACCTCGAGCACCGCGTAGCCGTCGCCCTCGGCCCGGAAGATGACCCCGACCACCTCGATCGTGCCCGTGTAGGCGGCTGCATCGGCGTCGAAGAGGGTCGCTGATCGGGTCACACCTGAAAGCTAGCCGCCTGCGAGGCGGGAGTCGCGGCAATCGACCCCGCAAATAGCATGAAGGCGTGAGCACCGAGACCGGGCGGTTACCGCACGTCGACGAGCATTCGCTGGTCGTCGAGGCCGGGCGCGAGGACACCTGGAGGTCACTGCTGCGAGTCGTCGAGGCGTCGGTCTCCTCCGGCGGCGCCCCGCGCTTCGCCCGGATCGTCGGCTGCGCCGACACCGCCCCGTCCGGGCCGCGGCCGCTGGCCGCTGGGTCCGTGCTCCCCGGTTTCCACGTCGCCGCCGCCGACGCGCCCGCAGAGCTGGCCCTGGCCGGCGGCCATCGATTCTCTGACTACGCGCTGGTCTTCCGCCTCGACGAGCTCGGGAGTTGGCGCACCCGCCTGCGGGCCGAGACCCGGGCCGAGTTCCCTGGCCTCAAGGGAGGCGTCTACCGGGCGCTGGTGATCGGCACCCGCATGCACGTCCTCGTCACCCGTCGCATCCTGGCCGGGGTCAAGCGCAATGCCGAGCGCTCCTAGGCCCTCCAACGGCCTCTGCGACAGCTGCCGTCAGCAGCGGCTGGTTCCCAACACCCGCGGCTCGGTCTTCTCGCTCTGCGAGCGTTCTCGAACCGACCCCGACTACCCGCGTTACCCACCGGTCCCGGTGCTCAGCTGCCCGGGCTTCGATCCGGGGCCGGACCTGCCGGCCCCGGAGGCGCCTCCCGCCTAGGCCGTGGCCATCGGGTCGGGTTCGCCCAGCTTGGTGATGTCCGGCGCCTGGTAGGCCTGGCCGGGCACGCCGCCGAGGACGACGACGCGGACCCCGTCGGGCCCCGGCAGGACCTTGCGCTTGGTCTCCGGGCCGACCCGGGCCATGTGGTCGCCGTCGAGCGGGAAGCGCTCGCCGTCGATCTCGATCTCGCCGCTGCCGCGCATAACCAGGAAGACCTCCTCCTGGTTGTCGTGGGTGTGGTCGTGTTCGGGGTAGTTCTCGTAGTTCGGGGGCAGGTCGATGATCTGCATGCCGAACGACTCGACGCCGAGCTCGGCCCGGGCGCGCTTGAAGCCGCCGCCGTAGATCGCCTCCATCTCGTCGATCTTCTTCACCTCGTAGCTGCTCATGACTCTCCTCTTCGTTGATCCCTGTCTGGACTGCGGCGGCATCCTACGCGATTTGCACGAACGTTCGTGCTCTTTTGTAGTCTGCCGGAGATGAGCACGACGATCGAGCAGCCGACCAAGGGCGCCCAGACCCGTGCCGCGATCCTCGACCGGGCCGTCGACCTGGCTTCGGTGGAGGGCCTGGGGGGACTGACGATCGGCCGCCTCGCCGCCGAGCTGCGGATGAGCAAGAGCGGCCTCTTCGCCCACTTCGGCTCCAAGCAGGAGCTGCAGCTGGCGACGATCGAAGCCGCCGCCGAGCGCTTCCGCACCGCGGTGATCGAGCCGGCGATGAGCGCCCCGGACGGCGCCCCGCGGCTGCGGGCGATGGGAGAGCGCTATCTCGATCACCTGGATCTTTACTCCGGTGGCTGCTTCTGGGGCGCGACCTCGGCCGAGTACGACGACCGGCCCGGTCCGGTCCGTGACGCCGTCGCCGCAGCCCTCGATGGCTGGATGGGAGAGCTCGAGCGCCAGGCCGGGATCGCCGGCGTCGAGCACCCCGAGCGCTTCGCCTTCGAGCTCTACGCCGTCGTCATGGGGGCCAACGCCCGCTACCGGCTCAGCGGCGACCGGCGGGTCTTCGAGTATGCCCGGGAGGCGCTGGAGCGCCTCGAAGCGGAGCTGCCGGAGTGAGCGATGCCGCCGACTTCGTCGGGCGCTTCGAGGCCTACTGGCGGGCGCCCACCCCGGAGGGTCTCGAGACGGTTCTCGCTCCCCAGGCCCGTCTGGTGGCGCCATTGACCCCGACGCTTCACAGCCGCGCCGAGGGAATAAAGGCCTTCGCCGCCCTCTTCGAGCTGGTCCAGGGCATGAGCGCCGAGGTCCACCGCTGGGGTGCCACCGGCGACGGCGTCCTGATCGAGTTCACGATCTCGGGCACGACCGGCGGGCGCCCGATCTCCTGGAACGCGGTCGATCGCTTCGTGGTCGGCGAGGACGGGCTCGCCAGCGAACGCGTCTCCTACTTCGACTCGGCCCCGATCGCCCTCACTCTCGCCCGTCGCCCTCGCGCCTGGCCCGCCTTCGTCCGCGGTCGCCTGCGCGGCTGACGCGCGCGGTCAGCCATCGCCGGGCCGCGACAAGCGTTGGCTAGGGTTCGGAGACTGAAATTCCCCAGCGAGGAGATCCTCAGATGGACGTCGGCATCGGACTTCCCAACGCGGTTCCGGGCACCAGTGGAGCGCAGCTGATCGAGTGGGCGCGGCGCGCCGAGGGCCGGGGCTTTTCGAGCCTGGGCACGATCGACCGCATCGTCTACGACAACTACGAGCCGCTGACCGCGCTCGCGGCCGCCGCGGCGGTGACCGAGCGGATCGGCCTCTGCACCTCGGTCCTGCTCGGGCCCCTGCGCGAGAACGAGGTCGAGCTGGCGAAGCAGGCGCTGAGCGTGCACGCCCTCTCCGCCGGCCGCCTGACCCTGGGCATCGGCCTCGGCGGGCGCGATGACGACTACGAGGTGAGCGGCATCGAGACCAGGGGCCGCGGCAGGCGCCTCGACGCGATGCTGGAGCGAATGCAGGAGGTCTGGGCCGGTGACGAGGTCGGGCCGTCGCTCGAGGGCGCGCCGCGCCTGGTCGTCGGCGGCGGCGCCGACGCCTCCTTCGCCCGTGCCGCCCGCTTCGGCGAGGGCTGGATCGCCGGCGGCTCGGGGCCTGACGAATACGCCGAGACGGCCACGAAGGTGAGGTCGGCCTGGTCGCGGGCCGGTCGCGACGGGGAGCCGCGGCTGATGAGCCTCGCCTACTTCGCGCTCGGCGACGGCGCCGAGGAGAGCGCCCGCTCCTATCTGGGCGACTACTACGCCTGGCTCGGTGAGGAGGTCGCCGGCTACATCGCGGGCAGCGCCGCCAAGGATGCCGAGACCGTTCGCCGGTACGTCGCCGCCTTCGATGCCGCCGGTTGCGGCGAGCTGATCTTCTGCCCCTGCTCCGGCGACGCGGAGCAGGTGGATCTCTTGGCCGAGGCGCTCGATCGCTGACGCCACAAGCCGTTCGATGGCTGACGAGCTGCCGATCCTGCTCTTCGCGGCGCCGCCGGATTTCGAGGCCTGGCTCGAGCAGAACCACGCCGACTCCGACGGCTTCTGGCTGAAGATCGCCAAGAAAGGCTCCGGGGAGGTGAGCATCGGCTATGCGGAGGGGCTGGAGCTGGCGCTCTGCTTCGGCTGGATCGACAGCCAGAAGCGTGGTCACGACGAGAAGTTCTTCCTGCAGCGCTTCACGCCGCGGCGGCCACGCGGGCGCTGGTCGCGGATCAACCGCGACAAGGCCGAAGCGCTGATCGCCGCGAAGGCGATGCGCCCGGCCGGGATGGCCGAGGTCGAGGCCGCCAAAGCCGACGGTCGCTGGAAGGCCGCCTACGAGGGTGCGCGCACGGCCAAGGTCCCCGACGACCTGCAGCGCGAGCTCGACTCCAGCAAGGCCGCCCGCGAGTTCTTTGCGACCCTCGACAGCAGCAACCGCTACGCGATCGTCTACCGGCTCAACGACGCCAAAAAGCCGGAGACGCGGGAGCGCCGGCTGCGCAAATTCATCGCCATGCTGGAGCGCGGCGAGAAGATTCACTGACGTTCGCGGCCGGAGCGGGTGCGGCCGCCTCGTACACTCGGCCGGTGGATCGCGCCCTGCTCGACAGCACTCTCGCCGATGCCGGCGAGCCCTCCTACCGCGCCGGGCAGGTCTGGGAGTGGCTGACCCGTGGGGTCGAGAGCTACGAGGAGATGACCAACCTGCCGGGGACCCTGCGCGACCGTCTCGGGGCCGCCGTGCCGCTCTCCACGCTCTCGCTCCAGACCGAGGCGAAGTCCGACGACGGCACCGTCAAGTCACTCTTCCACACCGCCGACGGGCGCCCGATCGAGGCGGTGCTGATGCGCTACCGCGACGGCCGCCGCTCGGTCTGTGTCTCCTCGCAGTCGGGCTGTCCGCTGACCTGCACCTTCTGCGCGACCGGGCAGATGAAGTTCGGCCGCAACCTCAGCGCCGACGAGATCCTCGACCAGGCGCTGCACTTCCGCCGCCTCGAGGCGATCGACCACGTCGTCTTCATGGGCATGGGGGAGCCGACGATGAACATCGACAACGTCCTCGCCGCCTGCGAACGGCTGCCGGACCTCGGCGTCACCAACCGCCGCACCGCGATCTCAACCGTCGGCTGGGTGCCGGGGATCGACCGCCTCGCCGAGTGCGAGCTGCCGGTCAGCCTCGCCCTCTCCCTGCACGCGCCCAACGACGAGCTGCGCTCGAAGCTGATGCCGGTCAATGACCGCTACCCGCTGGGCGAGGCGCTTGCCGCCTGCGATCGCTACCGGGCCAGGCGCCGCCGCAAGGTCTTCGTCGAGTACGTGATGCTCGACGGCGTCAACGACCTGCCCGAGCACGCCCGTCAGCTCGCCGCCCTGCTCGACCCGCGCGTCTACAAGGTCAACCTGATCCCCTACAACCCGACCGGCGCCTACGACGGCTCCTCGCCGGAGCGGATCGAGCGCTTCCGCGAGATCCTCGTCGAGCACCGCCTCACCGCCACCGTCCGCCTCACCCGTGGCCGCGATATCGACGCCGCCTGCGGCCAGCTCGCCGCCAATGCCGCGACTTGACCCGAATGGTGGTTCCCGGGGCCGGCAAGCAGCCGGGAGCGGCGAAAAACTGGCTGCGTAGCCAGTTATGATTCGCACAATGGCGACGGCCGACACTTCAGCGCCGCTGGCGCGACCTCCAGAGATGTCTGCCAACCCGGTGCGGCGGGTGGCCGAAGACGTTGCCTCGGAGTGGCGGGGACGCGGCAAGTTCCCGCCGGGCCCGACCGACTTCAGCTTCGCCCGCACCCACCAGATCGCTCACGACCCACTGCCGCTGCTGCTCGGGGCCTACGAAGAGCATGGGCCGATCTTCAGCATGCGCCTGCTCCATACCCGCGTCATCTTCATGCTCGGCCCCGAGGCCAACCACTTCGTCACCGTCGGCCACCCGGAGAACTTCCACTGGCGCGAGTCGAGCTTCGGCGACCTGATCCCCCTGCTCGGCGACGGCCTGCTGACGATCGACGACGACTACCACGACCGCGCCCGGGCGATCATGATGCCCGCCTTCCACCGCGAGCAGATCGCCGCCGCGGTGACGGCGATGGCGGCGGAGACCGAGGTGGCGATCGCCGCCCTGCCGCGCCACGACACAATCGACGTCTACGACTGGATGCGCAACCTGGCGATGCGGATCGCGATGCGGGCGTTGCTCGGGCTCGATCCCGACGAGGCCGGCAAAGGTGCCGCCGCGGCGACCCACTTCGAGCGCGCGCTCGGCTACTACGGGATCGACTACGGGCTGCGGTTGCTGCGTGGCCCCGGCTCGCCCTGGCGCAAGCTCCTCGCCTCCCGGCGGGTGCTCGACGAGATCGTCTTCGGCGAGGTCGCCCGCCGCCGCGCCAGCCCCGACCCCGATCGCCAGGACATCCTCAGCCTGCTTGTCGGGGTCCGCGGTGAGGGCGGTGAGGCCTTCACCGACCGCGAGATCCGCGATCAGGTGATGACGCTGATGTTTGCCGGCCACGACACGTCGACCTCGACCCTGACCTTCATGCTGCATGAGCTGGCCCGCCACCCAGACGTTCTTGCCCGGCTCTGCGAGGAGCAAGATCGGGTGCTCGGCGGCGAGGCACCGACGATCGACCAACTCGAGCGCGAGATGCCCTACCTCGAGATGGTCCTCGACGAGGTGCTGCGCCTCTACCCGCCGGCTTGGATCGGCCCCCGCCGCGCCGTCCGCGAGTTCGAGTTCGGCGGCTACACGGTCCCCCGCGACGCCTACGTCAACTACTGCTCCTGGGCCAGCCACCGCATCCCCGAGGTCTTCCCCAACCCCGAGGCGTTCATCCCCGAGCGCTTCGAGCGCGAGCGCAAGGCGCAGCTGCCGCGCGGCGCCTACGTCCCCTTCGGCGGCGGCCAGCGGGTCTGCATCGGCAAACGCTTCGGGCAGACCGAGGTGAAGCTGGTGGCGACGATGCTGCTGCAGCGCCTGCGCTTCGACGCGCTGCCGGGCCGGACGATGACGATCCGCCAGATGCCGACGCTCTCGCCCAAGGGCGGCCTGCGGATGCGGGTCCGCGAGCGCCCGACCCCGGTCGCCGTCTAGCGCGCCCGTGCGCCACGGCCGACGCGCCTAGACTCGGCCCAGTCGATGCGCGCACTGGTCATCTCCGACACCCATTTCGGCGCCTGGACCGGGCGGGACCTGCTGCGCGAGCAGTTCTTCCTCGAGCGGCTGGCGCCGCGGCTGGAGGGGATCGACGAGCTGATCTTCCTCGGCGACCTCTTCGACTTCCTCTTCGGCTCGGTCGACGAGGCGGTCGACGCCGCTGACGGGCTGTTGGGGCTGATCGCCGCGAAGATGGCCGGCAAGCGGCTCGTCTTCCTCGCCGGCAACCACGACCACCACCTCGTCCACCGTGACGACGAGGACCGGCTCGAGACCAGGCTGGCGACCGGCCACCGTCCCACCGTCCCGACCGGGCCCGGCTTCTTCCGCGAATTCCTCGAGCGCCGCCTGCCGGGCGTCGAGATCGAGATCGCCTACCCCACCTACAGGTTCGGGGACGTGCTCTGCACGCACGGGCACTACCTCGACCCGCACGCCCGCCTCAGCGGCTCCCGCGGCGACCGCCTGCTGACCCGGACGCTCTGGGCGATCGCGGCCGGCGGCCCGGAGCAGCCCACCTGCATCGAGGACTACGAGTCGGTGACGACCCTGCTCACCGAGTGGCTCTACATCGCCGCCCAGATGCCGCATGGCACCCACGCCCAGCAGAACGTCTTCCGCGCCGCCCAGCGAGCGGGGCGCTTCGCCCAGGCGCTGGGCGCTCCGGTCAGGGGTGCCGAGCGGCTGGCGGCGAAGCTGCGCGACCGCGGCCAGGGAGAGGCCGTCGGGCTCGATCCGCTCCCCAGCGAGGCCCACTTCGACGCCGTTGTCCGCGACGAGGCGCAGCGCCAGGCCCGCGAGCAGCCCCTGACCGGCCCGGCCGCCTCGCGGCCGCTCTACCCGGAGCCGACCGTGATCTCGCGCAGCGACCCCTCCGAGCACGCGCTGGAGGCCTTCGCCCAGGTCGTCCGCAATCTCGGTTGGGGCGGCGAGGCGGAGCAGATCGTCTTCGCCCACACCCACCAGCCGCTCGCCGACGTGCGCTGCGGCGGCACCGGCGCGACCCGCTACTGGAACACCGGCTCCTGGATCTACGAGCCGGACCTGAGCTCGCGCCAGGCCTACGCCCGCTACCTGCGCTTCGCCTGGCCCGGCACCGCGGTCCTGATCGACGAGGACGAGCCGGCGCCGCGCCTGCTGGAGATGCTCGCCGACCTCAACCCGCTCAGCGGCGGGCCCGGCCTGCCGGAGCCCCGGTGAACGAGGCCCTGGCGCTCGCCACGATCCTGCTCCGGGCCGAAGAGGCCTGGGAGCCGGTCCTCTTCGGCGGCATGATCCCGATCATCGGCGCCCTCGCCATCCTCTACATCATCGTCCGCGCCGTCCGCGACAACCCGGAAGACAGCAACGACGATGAGAGGAATCACTAGCCGGGACTGGCCCCGCGGCCGCTACTTGATGAAGAGCATCTCCTCGTACTTGGGCAGCGGCCAGAAGTCGTCGGCGACGACCTTCTCCAGCCTGTCGGCTGCCTCGCGCACCTTGGCCATCGCCGCCAGCTGGCTGTCGCGAGCGTAGGTGGCCAGCTCGAGGCCCTCCAGGTCGTCCGGATAGGCATTGGCATCCTTCAGCTCTCCGAGCGAGGCGACGAGGTCGTCGACCAGCTCGCGAACCTCGCCCTCCAGGCTCGAGACGCCGGCCTCGGCGATCAACGCCAGGTGCCGCAGCCCGGCCGGCAGCAACATCGTCTGGGCGATGGAGAAAGTCTCCTCGGCCTCGATGTTGGCCCGGATCGAGTACTGCTCGAGCCAGACCTCGTACCGGGACTCCAGCTCGCGCTTGTTGAGCACGGCGTATTTCTCGAAGGCCGCGACGGTGTCGTCGGCGACGACCTCGGGCAGCGCGTCGGGGGTGGTGCGGAGGTTCTTCAGGCCGCGGCGCTCGGCCTCGGCGTGCCACTCCTCGGAGTAGTTGTCGCCACTGAAGCAGACCTCCTTGTTGATGAGGTAGGACTCTTTGACGATCGCCATCACCGCCTCCGGCATGCCCGCCCCGGAGGAGAGCTTCTCCTCCAGCTTGCTGGCCAGCTCGTCGATCGCCTCGGCGGCGATCGTGTTGAGGACCGTGTTCGGGAAGGCCAGGGACATGCTCGAGCCGAGCGCCCGGAACTCGAATTTGTTGCCGGTGAAGGCGAACGGCGAGGTCCGGTTGCGGTCGCCGCCGTCCAGCGGCAGCGGCGGCAGCACCGTCGTCCCCAGGTCGAGGAACGATGCGGGCGTGTTGGGGTCGCCCTCGCCGCTGGAGATCGCCTCGAAGACCTTGTCGAGTTCGGCGCCGAGGAAGATCGAGATGATCGCCGGCGGCGCCTCGTTGGCTCCGAGCCGGTGGTCCTGACCGATATTGGCGACCGAGGCCCGCAGCAGGCCCTGGTGTTTGTTGACCGCCTGGATCACCGCCGTGCAGAAGAACAGGAAGTGGATGTTGTCCTCCGGCGTGTCGCCTGGGTTGAGCAGGTTGGAGCCGGTGTCGGTCCCCATCGACCAGTTGTTGTGCTTGCCGGAGCCGTTGACGCCGGCAAAGGGCTTCTCATGCAGGAGGCAGACCAGCCCGTAGCGCCGGGCGACGCTCTCCAGCGTCTGCATCAGCAGTTGCTGATGGTCGGAGCCGACGTTCGAGTTCTCGAACATCGGCGCGATCTCGTACTGAGCTGGTGCGACCTCGTTATGGCGGGTCTTGACCGGGATGCCGAGCTTCCGCATTTCCAGTTCGGACTCCATCATGAAGGCCAGCACCCGCTCCGGGATCGAGCCGAAGTAGTGGTCGTCCAGCTCGTGGCCCTTCGGCGGCTTGGCGCCGAACAGGGTGCGGCCGGTGCTGATCAGGTCGGGTCGCTCGAAGAAGTACTGCTCGTCGATCAGGAAGTACTCCTGCTCGGGCCCGACGGTCGTGAACACGCGCTGGCTCTGCTCGTCGCCGAGCAGGCGCAGGGCCTTGATCGCCGAGCGCGAGAGCGCGTCCATCGAGCGCAGCAGCGGGATCTTCGCGTCGAGCGCCTCGCCGGTCCAGGAGGCGAAGGCGGTGGGGATGCAGAGCAGGGTCCCGTTCGGATTCTCGAGGATGAAGGCGGGGCTGGTCGGGTCCCAGGCGGTGTAGCCGCGGGCCTCGAAGGTGGCGCGCAGGCCGCCGGTGGGGAAGGAGGAGGCGTCGGGCTCGCCCTGGATCAGCTCCTTGCCGGAGAAGCCGGCCAGCATCTTGCCGTCGCCGGAGGGCTCGAAGAAGGAGTCGTGCTTCTCCGCGGTTGAGCCGGTCAGTGGCTGGAACATGTGGGTGTAGTGGGTGGCACCATTCTCCAGCGCCCAGTCCTTCATCGCCTCGGCGACGGCGTCGGCGAGGCTGGGGTCGAGCGCCTCGCCGCCGGCCAGGGTCGCCTGCAGCTTCTCGAAGGCGTCGCCGGGCAGCCTTTCGCGCTGCACCTCGACGGAGAAGACGTTGGCGCCGAAGGCTTCGTTCTCGGGGAGGGTCAGGTCGAGCGCGCCGAGGGCCTCCCCGTTGGAGCTCCACTGCGCTGCGGTCACGTTCTGCTGGCGGATACGAGTCATCGCTTGGCTAGTCCCTCACTTGGCGGCGCGCCTGGTCGGACGCGATCGATTAACCGGTTTCACTCCCTTATGAAGAGCCAAAAGAGCCTAATGGCCAGGCGATCCGCGCGGGTTTGTACGGCCGTACAGTCTTTAGCCGCCCGCGCTTGTCCCTTATGTCGGCAGCGGCCGTCGCACCTGACCGGATAGCCTCCGCCTCCGCGCGGCGCCCGCCGCCCTGCCAAGCCAAAACCGGAGGACTCACCCGCAATGTTCGTTTCCAAGGCCGCCGTCGTCGGCGGAGGCACGATGGGCGGCGAGATCGCCCAAGCGATCGCCGCCGCCGACATCCCTGTCGTCGTCAAGGACATCGACCAGAAGTTCGTCGATGCCGCGCTCGAGAAGGCCCGCGCCGTCACCGAGGGCCAGCTGGCTCGCCTGGTCAAGAAGGAGAAGCTGACCCAGGAGCAGGCGGACGCCCGTCTCGCCGAGGTCATGGGCCTGGTCACCGGCACCACCAGCTACGAGGAGTTCGGCGACGTCGACTTCGTGATCGAGGCCGTGCCGGAGAAGATGGCGATCAAGCAGGCGGTCTTCCGCGAGATCGACGCCGCCACCCCCGGCCACGCGATCCTCTCCTCCAACACCTCCTCGCTCTCGATCACCGAGATGGGGGAGACGACGCTGCGCGCCGACAAGGTCGTCGGCTTCCACTTCTTCTACCCGGCCTCGGTGATGCCGCTGGTCGAGATCATCGTCGGCGAGGACACCTCGCAAGAGACCGCCACCGCCGCCTACAACTTCGCCCAGGCGATCAAGAAGCAGCCGATCGTCTGCGGTGAGATCCCCGGCTTCGTCGTCAACCGCGTGCTGATGGCGACGATCGGCGAGATCTGGCGCGCCCAGGAGGAGCGCGGCCTCTCGCTGAAGGAGATCGATCAGGCGATCGCCGAGGCGAAGGTCGCCCCGATGGGCCCCTTCTTCCTCACCGACCTGCTCGGCCTCGACACCGTCCTCCACGTCGCCGAGCACCTCAACGAGTCCTACGGCGAGAGCTTCTACGTCCACCAGGGCCTCAAGCAGCTGGTCGCCGACGGCAAGCTCGGCGCCAAGAGCGGCGGCGAGGGCTTCTTCAAGGACGGCGAGCAGACGATCCCCGGCGACGCCTCCCCGGACGCGGAGGAACTGGTGGCGATGTTCACCGGCCGCGCCCTGATCGAGTCCCTGTTGCTGGTCGAGGAGGGGATCTGCTCGGTCCGCGACATCGACCTCGGGATGATGGCCGGTGCTGGGCTGGACCCCCGCCGCGGCCTGTTGCCGCCGTTCTGGAAAGCCGACGTCGAAGGCCTCGACAAGGTGCTGGAGCAGATCGAGCAGCTCGAGGAGAAGCACGGCGAGCGCTTCGCGCCGCCGGTCACCCTGAAGCGACTCGTCGCCCAGGGCCGCCTCGGCCTCGGCTCGGGCCAGGGCTTCTACCCCTACCCGCAGCCCGACGAGGGGGAGCAGCCGGACACGGTGAAGCTGGAGACCCGCGACGGCGTCGCGATCGCCTGGCTGGCCAACCTGCCGATGAACGCGGTTTCGCCCGACGTGATCCGCGACCTCGGCACGGTCTGGGAGAGGGTCAAGGCCTCCGGGGACGTCGGTGCGATGGTGATCGCCTCCTCGGTCCCGGTCGTCTTCTCGGCCGGCGCCGACATCAAGGCCTTCACCCAGATGGACGCCAAGATCGGCGAGGAGCTGATCCACACCGCCCACGCGCTGCTGCGCGACTTCGGCAGCTCGCGGGTGGCGACGATCGCCGCCGTCAACTCGATCGCCTTCGGCGGCGGCTGCGAGGTGGCGATGGCCTGCGACGTGCGGATCGCCGCCGAGGCGGCCGTCTTCGGCCAGCCCGAGGTCAAGCTGGGGATCATCCCCGGCTTCGGCGGCACCCAGCGCCTGGCTCGCCTGATCGGCCCCAACAAGGCGCTGGAGATGAACCTCGTCGGCGACGCGATCCTCTCCGAGGAGGCGCTCGAACTGGGCCTCGTCAACCGCGTCGTCCCCGACCAGGAGCTGTTCGAGACGGCGCTGATGTGGGGGAAGAAGCTGGCCGGACAGGCGCCGGTCGCCAAGGAGCAGATCAAGACGGTCTCCCACAGGGGCGATCTCGACGAGGGCATCGAGGCCGAGAAGCAGGGCTTCGCCACCGCCTTCGCCAGCGACGACGCCAAGGAGGGCATCGGCGCCTTCCTCGCCAAGCGCAGCCCGCGATGGAGCGGCAAGTAGAGACAGCTCGCCGACGGGCCGATAAGTTGACTCACCGTCAACTTATCGGCCCGTCGGCGGAGGTTTTGCGGCTGGCGGAGCTGATCCAGGCATCCGAGTGCACCGTGGCGCTGACCGGCGCAGGGATCTCGGTGCCGTCGGGGATCCCGGACTTCCGCACGCCGGAGACCGGAATGTGGGCGAACGTCGACCCGATGGAGGTCGCCCACATCGATGTCTTCGAGCGCGACCCGGCGCGCTTCTGGTCCTACTACCGGCCGCGCTTCCAGTCGCTCGGCGACAAACGTCCCAACGCCGCCCACGAGGCGCTTGCCGAGCTGGAGCGTCGGGGGCTGATCGAGGGCGTGATCACCCAGAACATCGACCGCCTGCACCGGGCGGGCGGCTCCCGGAACGTGATCGAGGTGCACGGCTCGATCGAGACCTCCTCGTGCACTCGCTGCGCCACCTCGTTCGAGATCGACGAGGTCGAGGCGCTCTTCGACGAGCGCGGCGTCGCGATCTGCTCGAGCTGCCGCGGCGCCGTCAAACCCGACGTCGTCCTCTTCGGCGAGCTGCTGCCCGAGAGCGCGATGGTCCGCGCCGCCGACCTGGCCGAGCGCGCCGAGTTGATGCTCTGCGTCGGCTCCTCGCTGGCGGTCTATCCCGTTGCCGGCCTACCCCAGTTGACGCTGGAGCAGGGCGGGCGCCTGGCGATCGTCACCAAGGGGGAGACCCCGTACGACGAGGACGCTGAGCTGAAGCTCCGCGGCGAGGTCGATGCCGAGCTCGAAGCGCTGCTGACCGCACTGGCCTAGCCGCACTGCGATCAGAACTCGATACCGGCCTCGCGGCAGGCCGCGACGATCGTGTGCGACCTTTCGTTGTCGAAGGTCGTGGCTCGAGCGCAGGTCGCCACCGCTTCGGTGCCGCAGGGGTGTATCAATTCGCCACCCACCCGGCCCGCGACCGCCACGCGGATGCAGCCCGGCGCCGGGGGCGGCTGGCTGTCGCCCGCGGTGGCCAGGACGAGGGCCACGAGTGCGACGACCGTCACCGCCAGGCCGGCGAGAACGATGTTGCGCTCGCGCCTCGTGAGCCGGCGCAGCGGCGTGTTGGCGCGCTTGTAGTGACCCTCGAGTGGCATTCCGCCGCAGCTTAACGCCTGATCGCGAGCCGCTTTCCGACAATCGGGCGAACCGCCCGACCCGATCTTTGGACACCTGTATGTAGTGGCCGGGCTCTGGCGGCGAAAGGGTTAGCCCACTTGAAATGGGGCGCAGTACGCCGTCGGGAGCTGCCTTGTCAGATGTCCGTCCGGTAGCCCGCAATCAGAAAGGAAACACCGGATCTATGGAATGGTTGAGCGAAGGCGCCAACTCTTGGCAGCTCACCGCCGCGACCCTGGTCGGCCTGATGAGCATCCCGGGGCTGATGGTTCTCTACGGCGGCGTAATGCAGAAACGCTGGTCGGTGAACTCGATGATGATGGCGTTTGTCGCCTTCGCGATCGTGCTGATCCTCTGGTGCCTGTTCGCCTTCAAAATGGCTTTCGGGAACCCGATTCACATCCTCGGAGCGCATAGCGGCTTCTTCGGGAACATGTGGGGTCAGCCAGGCTCCATCCTGAGCAGCCACGATCTGCTCGCGCAAGCGCATATCCCGGAGTACAGCGAATTGGAATTCGCCTTCCCGACGTCGACGCTCGCCTACTTCCAGATCGTCTTCGCCGCGATCACGCCGCTCCTGATGCTCGGTTCGGTGCTCGGCCGGATCAACTTCAAGGCGTGGGTCCCGTTCGTCGCGCTCTGGACCGTGCTCGTCTACACGATCAACGCCTTCCTGATCTGGGGCGGTGGCTTCTTCGCCCAGCACGGCGCGGTGGACTTCTCCGGTGGTTACGTGATCCATCTCGCCGCAGGGGTCTCCGGATTCGTGGCGGCATGGGTGATCGGGCCGCGGTTGCAGCGTGACCGCGAGGTCGACGCCCCGAACAACCTGGCGATGGTCGCGGTCGGAGCCGGACTACTCTGGCTCGGCTGGAACGGCTTCAACGGCGGAGACTGGTACGAAGCCAGCGGCATCGCCTCGGCCGCCGTGCTCAACACCAACCTCTGCACCGCGATTGCCCTGGTGGTCTGGGTCGCCTGGGATTACGCGACCGGTCGCAAGCCAAGCCTGATCGGCAGCGTCAACGGGATGATCGTCGGCCTCGTCGCGATAACCCCGGCCGCAGGGTTCGTCAACGGCTGGGGAGCGATCATCATCGGCGTTACCGCCAGCACCCTGGTCTACTTCGCGCTCAACTACCTGAGCCGCGTGCGACCGTTCCGCAACGTCGACGACACCCTCGGCGTCATCTACACCCACGGGTTCGCCGGTCTCCTCGGCGGCCTGATGGTCGGCATCTTCGCCAACAAGGCGATGGCCGAAACGGCGCTGGCCGGCACGATCTCCGGCGGCGGGCTCCACCTGCTCGGGTGGCAGGCGCTGACCGCTCTGTGGGTGATCGTGTTCTCCGCGATCGGCACCTTCATCCTGCTCAAGCTGGTCGGGATCTTCGTGCCGCTGCGGATGAGCGACGAGGAAATGGAGGTCGGCGACATCGCCGTCCACGGCCACGAGGTGTACCCGTCCGACGTCCCATCGCTCGGGTACCCCGCCGGGGTGGCGGCGGCACCGGCTGCGGGAGGAACCCCCTAGCCGGGGTCGGGCGGCTGCGGCCGCCCACCTGCCACCACCACGACACGGAACCGCCCCCGCTCTCTCCTCGGGGGCGGTTCCCGTTGTGGGGCCTATCTCACGGCGGGTTGTGCGGCGCGGGTCCGGGAGACCTCGCGCAGCACGTCGAGCATCGTTGCCACCGCAGGCGTCACCGCGGCGGCCCGCGGCGTCGCCGCGATCACCTTGCGAACCGGGCTGGCCGGGTGCAGGGCACGGACGCGGATGTCGTCGCGGATCGCCGACAGCGCCAGCTGCGGGATCAGCGCCACCCCGACCCCCGCCGCGACCAGGCCCTGAACCGTCTGATAGTCGTCGCTCTCGAAGGAGACGCTCGGCTCGAAGCCCGCCGCATGGCAGGAGCGGACCACGTGTTTGGCGCAGGGGCTGGAGGCGGAGGTCTGGACCCAGGACTCCTTGCGCAGGTCCTCCAGCCGCAACTGCTCGCGGCCGGCGAGCGGATGGTCGTGGCGCAGGGCCAGGTGGAGCGGGTCGTCGAGCAGCTCGAAGCGCCGGATACCCGCCCCGAGCCGCTCGCCGACTCCCTCGAACTCGAAGAGCAGGACGAGGTCGAACTCACCCGCCCGCAGCCGCAGGCCGATCTCCTCCGGCTCGCCCTCGGCGAGGGTGACGTCGACGCCGGGGTGGGAGGCGCGGAAGCCGGCGATCGCCTGCGGCATCAGGGTCGCGCCGGCGGTTGGAAAGGACGCCGTTCGCAGGCGGCCGCCGTGACCCGCGCCGATCGCGCCGATCTCGGCCTCGGCGGCCTCCATCTGGGCCAGGATCCCGCCAACGTGGCCAGCCAGCGCCGCACCCGCGGGCGTCGGGCGAACGCCGCCACGGCTGCGCTCGATCAGCGGCGCGCCGACTTCGCCCTCCAGGGTGGCGATCGCCTGGGAGACAGCCGACTGCGAGTAGGAGAGGGCGTCGGCGGCGGCCGAGAAGGAGCCGCGGTCGACGACTTCGCGGAAGATGTTGAGGCGGCCGGTATTTAGCATAAGGAAAGCTTATTCCATAGATAGATAACAACAGTTGCACTGATGCTGCTTCGGTGCCACGATCTTTTTCGAACTTCGAAAACCCTCTCAAGGAGGCACCGAATGTCCCTCAAGATCATTGTTTCCTACGACGACACCGACAACGACCGCGACGCGCTGGCGCTCGGCCGCCTGCTCGCCTTCTCCGGCGCGGATCTCTCCCTCGCCTACGTCCGCCACTCGGTCGGCGGCGCGCTGGAGGAGAAGGAGGCTGAGGAGATGCTGTCCCGAGGTGCCGCCTCGGTCGGTGCCCCCGACATGCCCCGCCACGTCGTCGTCAACGCCGGCACCAGCGTCGGCCTCACCGAGCTGGCCGAGCGCGAGGGCGCCGACGTCATCGTCTTCGGCTCCGAGTACCGCACCGCCACCGGCACGGTCAAGCCCGGCATCTCAGCCCACAAACTGCTGCTCGGCGGACCGGCGGCAATCGCCGTCGCGCCGGCCGGGCTGCGCTCGCATCCGTCGGTCAGCGTAAACACCGTCGGGGTCATCGACGAGGGCGATGCCAGCGCCAGGCAGACAGCGAGCAGCCTGGCCGGAGCGCTGGGTGCGAGCGTCGGCGAGCCCGGCGCCGGCCCGGTCGACCTGCTCGTGGTCGGCTCCCGCCCCGAGGCCTCCGAGGGCAGGGTGGTCCTCAGTGCCTCCAGCGACTACGCGGTCGAGGCCGCGACCTACCCGGTGCTGGTGACGCCGCGCGGCGTCGCGCTCGACTTCACCGCGAGTCAGCCGCAGGTCGCCTGACGACGAGGATGACGGCCGCGATCTCCGGGTCGCGGCCGTCGACTTTCTGCCTCGCCTCATCCCAGTGAATAGCCCGGCCGTCGTGTCCGGCGACCAGGTCGGCGGTCACCGACTCCGGCGACTCGGTCTCGACCACGAAGGCGTCGGGCAGGCTCGGCGGTGGTACCGAGGCCAGCAGCCCGCGGGTGACGTTCTCCGAGGCCCGCTCGGCGTTCGACCATCCCTGGGCGAAGGAGAGGTCGGTCGTCTCCATCCGCGGACCCTCGAGGATCGTCAGGGTGCTCTCGCTGGGTTCCCACTCACGATCGCCCATCTCGATCACCCGGTCTTCCAGCCAGGGCCCGACTACCTTCGTCACGACATCCTCCTGATTGAGGTTGAAGACGCGGGCATGGTGGTAGCCGGCAGCTATCTCGACGTGGAACACGGGGCGCGACGCTAGCGCTTTCCGTCAGACGGGGTGGAATTGGAATGATCCCGCCGTGGACACGAATCTCCCCGCCGCGGTGGTCTTCGACAACGACGGGCTGCTGCTCGACACCGAGTCGGTCTGGACCCGGGCCGAGCAGGATCTCTTCGGGCGCCGCAGCAAGGAGTTCACCCCCGCCGACAAGCGCGAGCTGGTCGGCACCTCGGCCGCGATCGCCGGTGCGGTGCTGGAGGCCCGGCTCGGCGAGCCGGGCCGGGCCGGGGAGCTGATCGAGGAGCTCAACGCGTTGGTCGTCGCCGAGCTCGAGCACGGGGTCGAGGCGATGCTCGGAGCGCGGGACCTGCTGTACGCGCTGAAGCAGCGCGGCACCCCGATCGGCCTCGTCTCCAACTCCCCGATCGCCTTCGTGCGCCGCTCGCTCGAGCTGGCCGGCTTCGAGGACCACTTCGACGTCGTGCTCAGCGCCCATGAAGTCGCGGCGCCGAAGCCGGCCCCCGATCCCTACCTGGAGGCCTGCCGGCGCCTCGGGGTGGAGCCGGGGCCCGCCGTCGTCGCCCTCGAGGACTCGCCGACCGGAGTTGCCGCGGCACGGGCCGCGGGCCTGACCGTGATCGGCGTGCCCTCGGTCGAGGGGGTCGCGCTCGAGCAGGCTCACCACCTGGCCGAGTCGCTGTTGGACGCGGTGGTCGGCCGCCGGCTCGCTCTCTGAGGCTCTCACCCTCTGGTCGAGGGTTAGAGATGGGTTCAGCCGCGGAGGATCCGCCGTCGTCGCAGGACCCGCTCGCAGATCTCGAGCAGTTCGCTCACCTGCCGGTCCTGATCCGGTCTCAGATCGCCTGAGAGGGACGAGTTCGCGGCTTCGCCGGCCTCAGCCCGACGGGCGCTCAGCGTCACCATGTCCTGCTCGTGGGCGGGATCGGCAACCGCTTCCTTGAGCTCGACCAGCAGAGCCTCGAGGCCGACCCGCAGCTGCAACGCCGCCTCGCGGCGGCGGCCGGCATCGAGGTCGGCGCGGGCTCGCAGCAGCAGGGTCTCGCAGGCGTCGACCGACTCGCGCCCGCCGAGCACCGCCGCGACCCGTTCCTGTGGGCGCAGGTCCTCCTGGCGCCGGCGGCGGCGCGAGGCCCCGCCGGCCCAGACGTCGACCTCGCGGGCCGCGGTGAAGTTGCCGGAGGCGATCTCTTCGCCATCCCCGTAGCCGACCCGCACCGCCACCGCCCGCTCTGCGGTCAGCTCGTGCCCGTGCGGATCGGCGCCGGCGACGGCGTGGATGTGCAGGGCGCGGTTGAGCAGGCCGATCCCGTCGGCGACCAGGACGTCGGCCGTGTCCTCGGCCTCGGTCGCCTCGTCGAGCCAGCGGGCGGCGCCCTCTTCACTCTCGAACGGGGCGAAGGCACGCACCGCGGTGGCGCGGGAGAGCGGCAGGGGGGAGGGCACCGCGCCCGGCTCGGCCTCGCGCGTCCGGCGTCGCCTGCGCGCCGGCGGTGCCGGCGCGCCCAGCGTCTGCACGACGAGGACGCTCTCACCCTGCTCACCCTCCTGCCGAGCCAGGTAGCGCCCGTCCGCCAAGGCCAGCGGCCCGGCGAAATCCAGTTGCGCGAATCCGAATAGCTTGGTCAGAGGCCGGGATTCTCCCGGGCCGGTCTAGTCTTCGCCGGCCAGGACGCCGCTGGAGGCTGTGCCGCCCGCGGCCCGCTTCTTGTCGGGCAGCGAGTATTTGGACGGCCCGATCGGGACTTCCGGGTTTTCGATCTCGCTGAGGCGGCCGATCAGGCGCTGCCACTGCTCCGGCTTCAGCAGCGCGGAGAATTCCGTTTCCAGTGGGTTGGCTTCGGTCGCGACCGCGTAGTAGCCGATGTGGACGTGGTCGTAGTGGTCGGGCAGCGCGAAGCTGGTTTCGCCCGGCAGATCCTCGAGCGAGATCACCTGGTGGGGGTGCATCGTCCCCTGCAGCGCCAGGACGTCGCGGATCAGCTCGTCGACCAGCGTCCCGGGGCCCTGGTGGCCGGTCACGGGGATGCCGTTGATGACGGCGATGTCGACGGCATCGCCGGTGCTGTGCTCGGAGACGTTGCCCGAGGTGGTCATGATGCTGTGCCCGCACTTGAGCGCGGTGATGGTCATCGTGAAGCCTTTGGAGCGCAGGTACTCGAGCACCGCCAGCACCCGGCGGTCGATCTGGCCGGTTTCGATGTCCTGGCGGCCACACGGGTAGATCGAGAGCCCTTCGTCGTCGAGGACGCGCTTCTCCAGGGCGTCCTTGGAGAGCAGCAGCACGCCGGCGCCGCTGAGCTGGGAGTTGAACGGGTTCTTGCCCTTGGCGCGATAGATCGCTGTAGCTTCGAGCAGCTTCCAGCCGTCGAGGATCGGCTTCGGGTCGATCCGCGGGGCGCCGCGGCCGGCGGGGCGGATCGAGAAGTTCATGTGCGGATCGACGCCGCCTTCGCTGCCGCCCACCTTGGCCAGGACCGTGCCGGCGATCACCTTGGAGCCGACCCGCAGCGAGCCGTCGGTCGGGGCCGGGTTGACGCCGGTCGGGGCGGTGCCTTCGCTCGCGGCGCCTTCGTTCTCCGGCTTGGCGTCGCCGGCGGCGCGGTCGGGCAGTGCCCGCAGGCGCGGCCGCAGATCCTGGCTTTCGACCGGGATCTGCTGTTCCTTGCCGGAGGCTACGACCACGGTGCGGTGGTCACGGACCAGCTGCCCCAGCTCCGCGTAGGTGTAGCGGTTGCCGTAGGTGTCTTCGAGGACGACGTACTTGCCGAGCTTCGGGGAGCTGCCGATCTTGCGGATCACGCCGTCGTTGACGGCGACCACCGGCGCATCCTGGTGGGAGAAGATGTTGATCCCGCGGCGGGTCGGCGAGGAGGAGATCACTTCGGCCGCGCCACTGGCGGAGGCGGAGCTCTTCGACGCCGCCCGGGCCGAGACGTCGTCGGCGTAGCGGGCCCCGGCCGCGACCGGGAAGTGGGCTCCCTCGGTCAGCCCGGTCAGCGAGCCGACCAGGTCGGAGGGCAGCTTGCCGTAGGCGCGGGCGTAGAGCAGCACCTCCTGGGCGTACCAGTCGGCGTGGTTGTAGGCGAGGATCGCGTCGTAGAGGTCGTGCTGTCCGCCGGCGACCTTGAGGTAATGGGCCGCGGCGCAGATCGCGTCGACCGGGTTGTACGGGTCCTTGCGCCCGTCCCCGTTGGCATCGAGCCCGTACGTTTCCCAGCTCGAGGGCAGGAACTGCATCCAGCCGACGGCGCCGGCGCTGGAGACGTTGAGGTTGGTGCCGAAGGCGGTCTCGATTTTGTTGATCGAGGCCAGCACCTCCCAGGGGATCCCGTATTCGGTTCCGCAGGCCTGGTAGATCGGCAGCAGGAAGGGCGGGATCTCGAAGGAGTCGATGACGAAGTTGGGGACGCCGATCGGGGCCGGGCCGAACGGCGCGATTGTGGTTGTCGGGTTGGCCGTGGTCGGGGTGCCGCCGGCGGAGAACTGGGAGCCCCCGTCTTCGCCTTCGCCGAGCGGCTGGTCGCCGCCGCCGGTGGCGCTCGGCGCGCTCAGCCCGCCGCCCGATCCGCCACCGCCGCTGGAGTCGCCGAGGCTTTCGTTGTGGGTGACGCCGCCAGAGGCTTCTTCGGCTTCGTTGTCGCTGCCGCCGATCGTGCTCCCCTGGTGAACGCCGTCCGCCTTGTGGCTCGGGCTCGGAGTTGTAGTTGCTTCCGGGGCCGGTGCCTGGCTGGCCGAGCTGGCTCCACTGGAAGGCGCCGCCGCCTCGCTGGTGCCGGTGGGCGAGGTGCAGTCGGGGTCGGCCATGTCGACCAGGCCGTCGCCGTCGTCATCGACGCCGTTGGCGCAGGCCGGCGCCTGCAGCGACGGGACCGCGGCGGTGGTCGTCGCCGCCGACGGTTCCGCCGGGGTGCTTTCCGCCACCGGGTCGGCGCCCGCCATGGCAGCGCCAAGCGCAGCCGCCGCCAGAAAGCTGGCGAGTACGACGATCAGTGCGATCTTGAGTCTCATCCCAGTGCGCCTCGGTACCCCGTGCAGCGGTTCGCGGAAACTGCGCCAGCTTCCTCCCGGTACAGGCGGGTCCAAGCTACCCGTTCGCCCAGGGGGACGCAACGGCCCTGGCCGCCCCCCAACAAGGCCTTAATCAACATCGGTGTCATGCCTGCATCTGGCAGCGTTTCAGCTGAATCGGATGCGCTCGTTAAGCTGCTGTCAATGAACGGACCGGGGCGGGTGGAATGACCTTCGAGGAGGACGAGCAGGACGGCCTGCGGGCGCGCAGCGAGCAGGCGATCGGAGAGCTGGCCCAGGCGTTGATCGACAACCCCACCCTGCACAACGCGATCTCCGCCGCCTTTGGCGCCCGTGAGAAGGCGATCGAGGCGCAGCAGGCGGCGATGGGGGCCCTCAACCTCTCCTCGGCCACCGACCTCGAACGCCTCGAGCGCCGATTGCGCTCCTTTTCGCAGCGGCTGGAGGACGTCGAGGAGCAGATCGACCAGATCAGTCGCGACCTCGGCGCGATCCGCCGGCAGACGGCCAAAAAAGCCAAAGGCAAACCCTCGACTTCAGCCTGAGAGTGCGGTCTTGGCGGCGGTTCCCGCCAGTCTTGCCGCGGTCTCGAGCTCCTCGTCCCGCAACCGCGTGCCCTTGCTCGTCTCGGCGACGATCAGCACGATGGCGAGAGCCACCCCGAGCGCCGGCCCGCGACCCAGCAGCGCCGCCGACTGCATGTCGGCGGCAGCGCCCGCCGAAGCCGCCGCCGGCGCGCCGCCGCCGTGCAGCCCGTCGAGGCTGGCGACGGTGGCGGCCCGGGCATCGTCCCCGAGCTCGCGCCGCAGCAGTCCCGTCAGCTCCATGTCGGGGAGCACCGTCTCGCCTGCCTGAGGCCTGGGCCCGGTCAGATCGTGCGCCTCGACGATCGCCAGCAGCTCGCCGCCGCCAAGATGCGGATCGAGGGCCACGCAGGTGCCGACCCGGATCGCCCGGCGGACACCCAGCTCGGCCAGGTCGGCGAGCACGATCGCCGCGCTCGGGCCGCCCATCCCGGTCGCCTGCACGGTCAGCTCGGCGCCCGCCGCCGTCCGTCCGGTGTAGCCCCACAGGCCGCGCGCGTGGTTGCTCATCTTCGGCTGCTCGAGCAGCTCCTGGGCCAGCATCAGCGCCCGCCCGGGGTCGCCGACGAGGATGGCGTCGGCCGCGACCGCGGCGGTGGGGCGGAGTCGGGCCGGCATCGGTAAGGCGAGCCTAGAGCGTCACCCCGGCCCTCTGCTGCCGCTCGCCACTCGGGCGAAATCGATTCCGTGGATTTGCTCCAGCCGTCCAAACACCGCCCCGCGGCCCCTTCATAGGTTGATGCTGACCGAGCCTAGGAGGGTCTGGGGAGTGAAGAAAATCGAGGCGTTCATCCGCCATGAGGCGTTCGAGCCGATCCGGGCGGAGCTGCTCGACCGCGGCCTGCCCTCGCTCTCGATCCTCGAGGCCAAGGGCTCCGGGCGCCAGAAGGGCGTCGTCGAGCACTACCGCGGCTCGGCTCTGACGGTCGGCGTGCGGCCGAAGCTCAAGCTCGAGGTCGTGGTCGAAGACAAGGACAAGGCGCTCGTCATCGAGACGATCCTCAAGCACGCTCGCAGCGGCGAGGTCGGCGACGGCAAGATCTTCGTGCTGCCGGTCGAGGAGGCAATTCGAATCCGCACCGGGGAGGGCGGCGAGGCGGTGCTCCAGTCGCACGAGTAGCCTCGCGGCGATGGCCGACGAGCGCATATCGCTGAGTGAGGCAGCGCGTAGATCCGGGGTCCCCACCAGCACCCTGAAACGCTGGGCCGAGGAGAAGATCGTGCCCGTCCGGCGCGGTCGCTGGACGGCGACCGCGGCCGCCCAGGCCCGGGTCGTGGCGCGCATGCGCGAGCGCGGCTACTCGCTCGCGGACCTCAAAAGCGCCGGTCGCGAGGGCCGGCTCGCCTTCGGCTTCGCCGAGGAGCTCTTCTCGGAGACCGACGAGAAGGTCTCGGTGACCGCGGTGGCCCGGGAGACGGGCCTGGAGCCGGAGCTGATCGAGCGGATCCTGACCATCCTCGGCACCCCGGTGGGCCGGCAGCGGAACCTCACCCCCGACGAGGCCGCGACCCTGCGCCACTGCGCCCGCGTGCTCGCAGCCGGCTTCCCCCTCGTCGCCTTCCTGCAGCTGGTCCGCGTCTACGTGCAGTCGATGCGCCGCATCGCCGACGCCGAGGTCCGCCTCTTCCACCTCTACGTGCACGAACCGCTGATCCGCGACGCCGTCCCGGAGCTGGAGATGGCCGAGGAGATGGGGGATCTCGCCGCCGACATCCTTCCCCTCGCCGCTCCCCTCACCGAGTACCTGCACACCCGCTACCTGCGCTTCTTCCTCGAGCAGGATGTGGTCGGCCACATGGAGGCCGGGCTGAGCGCCGACACGGCGGAAATCGAACTGGGCCAGGTGACCGTGACCCTCTGCTTCATCGACCTCACCGGTTTCACCCGCTACACCGAGGAGGAGGGCGACATGGAGGCCCTCGACGTGATCGAGAACTTCGTCGCCACCGTGGAGTCGACGCTGCCGCCCGAGGCGACGATCGTGAAGACGATCGGCGACGAGGTGATGGTGGTCTCCCCGGATTCCGCCTCGCTGACCGAGTGGGCGGTCGGGTTGCTCGGCCGTTTCCCACAGCGCCCGCAGCCGCGGGTCGGGATCCACTGCGGCGAGGCGGTCTACCGCGACGGCGACTACTTCGGCAGCCAGGTCAACCTCGCCCACCGGGTGGTCAACCGGGCCCTGGCCGGCGAGGTCCTCGTCACCGACCGGGTCGCCGCGGCTATCGAGACTCGGGACCAGCTGGCGCTGGAGCCGATCGGCCAGGTCAGCCTCAAGGGCTTCCCGACTCCCACCGAGCTCTTCGTCGTCCGCGCCGCGGGCTGAGCGGCCGCTCCTAAACTCGAACGGTGGATGCCGAGCGGATGCTGGAGCGGGTGCTCGCCGAAGGGCTCGTGGCGGTAGGGAGCCCGCTGCTGGCGATGCTCTCCGGCGGGCGCGACTCGGTCTGCATGCTCGACCTCGCGGTCCGCGGGGCCGGGGCTGGCCAGGTGACCGCCCTCCACGTCAATTACGGCCTGCGCGACGACTCCGACGCGGACGAGCGCCACTGCGCCGAGCTCTGCGCCTCGCTCGGGGTTGAGCTGGCGATCGAGCGCCCGCGGCGGCCCGAGGGGCCGGGCAACCTGCAGGCCTGGGCCCGCGACACCCGCTACGCGGCGGCGGCGGGGCTGGCGCTGCCGCGCGGAGCGACGATCGTCACCGGCCACACCGCCGACGACCAGGTCGAGACGATCCTCTACCGGCTGGCCTCCTCGCCCAGCCGCCGCGCCCTCCTGGGGATGCGCCCCCACGACGGCAGCCTGGCGCGGCCGCTGCTCCCCTTCACCCGCGCCGAGACGACCGCCTACTGCGAGCAGCGTGGCCTGGCCTGGCGCGACGACGCCAGCAATGCCGGGGAGGGCTACGCGCGCAACCGCGTCCGCAACGGGCTGCTGCCGGAGCTGGCGGCGATCCATCCGGCCGCCGCCGCCAACGTCCTCCGCACGGCGGCGCTGCTGCGCGACGAGGCCGAGGTGCTCGATGCCCTGGTCGACGCCGAGGTCGGCGGTGGCTCGACCGGATCACCCCGCGGCAGGATCTCGATCGAGCGGCTGGGGGAGCTGCACCCGGCGCTGCGCCGGCTCGTCGTCCAGCGCCTTGCCGACATGGCCGCCGGCCGCCCCGTCCCCGGCGCCGCCCGCTATGCCGAGCAGCTGCTGGGCCTGCGGCGGACCGGCACCGCGATGCTCGACCTCGGCGGCCACGTCCGCGCCGTCGTCGAGGCGGGCGTGCTGCGCGCCGAGCGCGACTGACGGCGCTCGCTCTCCGCCGGCTCTCTATATCTAGACTGCGGCGCGTGAGCGACCCCGCGATCGGCGAGACCCTCGTCAGCCAAGATGAACTGCGGCGCCGGGTCGCCGAGCTGGGCCAGGAGGTCAGCCGCGACTACGACGGCCGCGAGCTGGTCATGGTCGGGGTGCTGAAGGGCGCGGTGCTGTTCCTCGCCGACCTGATGCGCAGCATCGACGTGCCCTGCGAGATCGACTTCATGGCGGTCTCCAGCTACGGCTCGCAGACCGACTCCTCCGGGGTGGTCCGGATCCTCAAGGACCTCGACGCGCCGATCGAAGGCCGCCACGTGCTGATCGTCGAGGACATCATCGACTCCGGCCTCACCCTCCACTACCTGATGCGCAACCTGCGGGCCCGCAACCCCGCCTCGCTCGAGGTCTGCGCGCTGCTGACCAAGCCGGAGCGGCTCCGCGTCGACCTCTCGCCGCGCTACGTCGGCTTCGAGATCGCCAACCGCTTCGCGATCGGCTACGGCCTCGACCACGCCCAGCGCTACCGCAATCTCGATTACGTGGCGGCGCTCGCCGACTGAGCAGGCAAAACCCCCCTGGTACCCTGATTTCACCCTTGAGGCGTTTTTTCAAAAGCGCGGCGTTCCCGATCCTGTTGGTGGTCATCCTGGCCTTCGTGGCCCAGCGGTGGATCGGCAACGACGAAGGGCCGAAACCGCCCGCCTACAGCAGACTGGTCCAGCCGCAGAACGGCCTGATCGCCCGCGGCAAGATCAAAGAAGTCTCGATCAACGTCAAGGACGCCAGCCTCGACGTCGAACGGACCAACGGCGAAAGCTTCTCGACCGGCTACCCGCCGAACACCGAAGAAAGCCTGCTCGCCCTGCTGAACAAGAGCGGCACGACGAAAACGATCGTCCACGGCACCGGCGGCTCAAGCCTGCTCTCGCTGCTCACCTACATCCTGCCCTTCATCCTCTTCTTCGGCTTCTGGATCTTCCTGATGAACCAGATGCAGGGCGGCGGCTCGAAAGTCATGAACTTCGGCAAATCGAAAGCGAAGCGGATGTCCGTCGACGCGCCGAAAATCACCTTCCGCGACGTCGCCGGGGTCGACGAGGCGGTGCAGGAGCTGGAGGAGATCAAGGAATTCCTCGAGAACCCGAAGAAGTTCCAGGCGCTCGGCGCCCGAATTCCCAAGGGCGTCCTGCTCTACGGGCCTCCGGGCACCGGTAAGACCCTGCTCGCCCGCGCCGTCGCCGGCGAGGCCGGGGTGCCGTTCTTCTCGATCTCCGGCTCGGACTTCGTCGAGATGTTCGTCGGCGTCGGCGCCAGCCGCGTCCGCGACCTCTTCGAGCAGGCCAAACAGAACTCCCCCTGCATCATCTTCATGGACGAGATCGACGCTGTCGGCCGCCACCGCGGCGCCGGCATGGGCGGCGGTCACGACGAGCGCGAGCAGACCCTGAATCAGCTGCTGGTCGAGATGGACGGCTTCGAAATGAAGGACAACATCATCTTGATCGCGGCCACCAACCGGCCTGACATCCTCGATCCGGCGCTGCTGCGGCCCGGTCGCTTCGACCGCCAGGTGGTCGTCGACCGTCCCGACCGCAAAGGCCGCAAGCACATCCTCGAGGTTCACACCCGCGGCAAGCCGCTGGCCCGCGAAATCGATCTCGACACCCTCGCCGGCCAGACCCCCGGCTTCACCGGCGCCGATCTCGCCAACCTGATCAACGAGGCGGCGCTGCTGACCGCCCGCACCGGCAGCCGCGAGATCAGCATGAAGGAGCTCGAGGAGGGGATCATGCGGGTGATCGCCGGCCCCGAGAAGAAGACCCGGGTGATGAGCGAGAAGGAGCGCCTGATCACCGCCTACCACGAGATGGGCCACGCGATCGTCGGCCACCTGCTGCCCAACTGCGACCCGGTCCACAAGATCTCGATCATCAGCCGCGGCCAGGCGCTCGGCTACACGATCAGCCTGCCGACCGAGGACAAGTTCCTCACCACCCGCGCCGAGTTGACCGACACGATGGCGATGACCCTGGGCGGGCGCGCCGCCGAGGAGATCATCTTCGGCGAGATCACCACCGGGGCCTCCAACGATCTCGAAAAGGTGACCGAGACGGCGAAGCAGATGGTGATGCGGTTCGGAATGTCCGAGCGGCTCGGCCCCCGCGTCTTCGGCCACGATCGCGGCCAGCCCTTCCTCGGACGCGAATTCAACTCCGAACCGGACTACTCGGACGAGATCGCCCGGGAGATCGACGACGAGATCCGCCGCATCGTCGAGAGTGCCCACCAGACTGCGAAGGGCCTGCTGAACGAGCGCCGCGAGGATCTGGACCAGGTCTCGAAGCTACTGCTGGAGCGCGAGACGATCGACGCCGACCAGTTCGCGGCGCTGCTCGACGGCAAGTCCGCGGTGGAGGTCTTCGCCGATGACGACGAGGAGCCCGCCAAGCCGGCCGAGCCGGCCGCGGAGCCGGAGCGCCCGCAGCGCGAGGGCGCGCGGGCGAACCCGCACCCCCCTCGCCCCGGCTTCGCCGGCGGCGACGCCAGCTGAGCGTTCCCGTGAAGCTGATGGGGGTGGTCAACGTGACCCCCGACTCGTTCTCCGACGGGGGGCTCTACCTCGATCCGGAGGCGGCGATCGCGCATGGGGAGGAGCTGGCTCGGGCAGGGGCGGCGATTCTCGATGTGGGCGGGGAATCGACCCGGCCCGGGGCGGAGGAGGTTGGCGTCGAGGAGGAGCTGCGGAGGGTGGTTCCCGTGGTCGAGGGGCTCGCCGGACTGGAGGCTGGGATTTCCGTCGATACCTCCAAGGCGGCGGTCGCCGCGGCGGCCCTGGGCGCGGGGGCGACGATCGTCAACGACGTGACGGCGCTGCGCGGCGACCCGGAGATGGCGGCGCTGTGCGCAGAGCGCGGGGCGACGGTGGTGCTGATGCACATGCTCGGCAGCCCGCGGACGATGCAGCGGAACCCCACTTACGGTGACGTGGTCGCTGACGTCAAGGCCTTTCTCGCCGGGCGGATCGAGGCGGCGCTTGCCGCCGGGGTGGCGGAAGAGAGGATCTGGCTCGACCCCGGCATCGGCTTCGGCAAGACCGCCGAGCACAACATGGAGCTGCTGCGGCGCCTTCCCGAGCTTGCCGAGCTGGGCCGGCCGCTGGTCGTCGGGACCTCGCGCAAGAGCTTCATCGGCAAGGTCGACGGCTCGGACTCGGGCGAGCGCCTGGGCGGCACGATCTCCTCCTCGGTGCTGGCCGGGGCGGCGGGCGCTGAGGTGCTGCGCGTCCACGACGTCGCCGAGGTCGGCCAGGCGATGGCCGTCGCCACGGCGGTACTCGGGTAGGTTGCCGGGCATGGAGGCCCATGGCAACGGCATCGAGTCGAGCGCCGAAGTGGAGCTGCGCGGCCTCTCGATCTACACCCATCACGGCGTCAGCGAAGCCGAGCAGGAGGTCGGGCAGCGGCTCGAGTTCGACGTCTCCTTCGACGTGCCCGACTGCGACGCGATGCTCACCGACCGCCTCGAGGACACGGTCGACTACGCCCAGGTCTGCGACATCGTCGCCCTCGCCGCGACCGAGCGCAGCTACAAAACCCTGGAGCGGCTGGCACAGGTCGTCGGCCAGCGCCTGATGGAGCGCTACGGCTGTGAGTCGGTTCGGGTGCGGGCGGCCAAGCCCGAGCCGCCGCTGCCGCTGGCGATCCAGGAGGTGGCGGTCGAGGTCACCCAGGAGCGCGCCGTCGACGAGGGCGAAGACCCGGAGGGCTAGTGGCGTCCCGGCCGGTGCGGACCGGCTACCTCGGCCTCGGCTCCAACGTCGGCGACTCCGCCGCCCACCTGCGGGCGGCGATCGAGCTGCTGCGCGCCCGCGGCATCAAGATCGACGCGGTTTCCTCCACCTACGTCACCGAGCCGGTCGGGGAGATCCTCGACCAGCCCGACTTCCTCAACGCCGCGGTCCGCATCCGCACCGACCTCGAGCCCGAGCAGCTGCTCGACGCCTGCAAGGCCGTCGAGGCCGACCGCGGCCGCTCCCTCTCGGCTCCGCGGCACAGCCCGCGCCCACTCGACGTCGACCTGCTGCTGCTCGGCGACCTCGAGCTGCGGACCGAGCGCCTGACCCTGCCCCACCGGGAGGTGACCAGCCGCCGCTTCGTCCTCGCGCCGCTGCTCGAGCTCGATCCCGAGCTGACGCTCCCCGATGGCACCCGTCTCGCCGACGCGATGGCGGCGCTGCCAGACGGCCAGCGCGCGGACCTGGCCGGGCCGCTCTAGGCGGCGGAGGGCTGGCCGCGCAGCGGCTCGAGCCAGGCGGCGGGGAGGATCGGCGGGGTCTTGCCGGGGTAGCTCGGGACGACGCGCTTGGCGAGCTGGCCCGCGGGGCGGTTCTCGATCGCCGGCCTGAGGTCGTCGAGGGTCATCGCCAGGCCGAGGCTGGGGGCGATCTGGAAGTCGGCCGCGTTGAGCTGCTCGCCGCCCAGAACCCCGGCATCGATCCAGCCGTCGATCCTGTCCAGCATGCCCGGCAGCGCCGCCAGGGCGGGGCGGACATGGGCGTCGTCGGCCTCGTTGAAACGGGCGGAGAGGGCGACGATCGGGGCGGCGGTCTTCATCGCCAGCGAGAGCGGAACGCCCAGCTTGGCGCCTTCGGAGTAGCTGCGCAGGGGCGCCTTGTCTTGCTTGATCGTCCACCAGAGGATCTGTCGCATCGGCGACTGCAGCTCCTCGTCGCCGAAGCGCTCGGCCGCTTCGACCGCGGCTCGCTGATCGGGGTCGGCGGGGAAGAGCGGCGGCTCGGGACGCAGGCGCTCCAGCTCACGGGCGATCTGGCACGAGCCCTGAACCTTGCTGCCGTCGATCTTCAGGGCGGGAACGGTGGTGCCCGGGAAGCCGATCGCGCGCAAGGCGAGCTTGGAGATCACCGGCAGCAGGTCGGTGCGCTTGTAGGCGATCCCCTTGTGCTCCAGCATCAGCCGCGCCGCCATGGCCGGGTGTGAGGCGGGGATTACGAAGAGGCGCGCGTCCACGCGGCGATCCTACGCGCAAGAGCGCTCAAGCGGCTGCTCAGGCGATAATCCCCGGATGCTCCTAGCGGTCGACGTCGGCAACACCCAGACCCACCTCGGTGCCTTCGAGGGCGAGCGCCTGGTCGAGAGCTGGCGCTTCCAGACCCGCGCCGGGGCGACCGGCGACGAGCTCGCCGAGCGGATCGGCGGCCTCCTGGCGCTGCGCGGGATGGGCCTCGATCAGCTCGACGCCGTCTGCGTCTCCTCGGTCGTGCCGCCACTGGGCACCCAGTACGAGCAGCTGACCGAGCGCTATCTCGAGGCCGACTGCCTGCTGGTCGAGCCGGGCATCAAGACGGGGATGGCGATCCGCATCGACAACCCGCTCGAGGTCGGCGCCGACCGGCTCGTCAACGCCGTCGCCGCCTACGACCTCGTCGGCGATGCCTGCGTCGTCGTCGACTTCGGCACCGGCATCAACTTCGACGCCGTCTCGGCCGCGGGCGAGTACCTGGGTGGGGCGATCGCCCCCGGCCTGGAGATCTCCCTCACCGCCCTGGTCGAACGGGCGGCCCGGATCCCCCGTATCGAACTGGCCGAGCCGGAGGCTGCGATCGGCCGCTCCAGCCGCGCCGCGATCCAGTCCGGGGTCGTCTTCGGGTTCGCCGGGCTGATCGACGGCGTCGCCCGGCGGATTGAGGAAGAGCTCGGCGAGGCAAGGTTCCTGGCCACCGGAGGGCTGGCTTCGGCGATCGTCCCCTTTACCGAGACGATCGACGAGGTCGAAGAGCTGCTTACCCTGAAAGGGCTTCGTCTCATCTATGACCGCAACCGAGCATGAGCTGACGGACCCCTTCGAGATCGGCGGCGTGCCGATCTCGAACCGGGTGCTGCTCGCGCCGCTCGCGGGAATCGGCAACTGGTTCGTGCGGCTGCAGGCCAAACGCCACGGCGCCGGCCTCGCTGTCTCGGAGATGGTCTCCAGCTTCGCCCTGCACTACCGCAACGAGCGCACCCTGCGTGACCTGATGCGGATCCACCCGGACGAGCATCCGGTCTCGATGCAGCTGTTCGGCCACGACGCCGAGGTGATGCGCTCCGGCGCCGCGATCGCCGCCGAGGCCGGCGCCGACCTGATCGACATCAACATGGGCTGCCCGGTCCCGAAGGTGCGCCGCACCGGCGCCGGCGCGCAGCTTCTCCGTGACCCCGAGCTGGCGCTGGCGCTGGCCCGCGGCGCCGCCGAGGGCAGCGGCCTGCCGGTGACCGTGAAGCTGCGCTCCGGGATCGAGGCCGGCGATCGCTCCGGCTTCGACCTCGCGGTGCGGCTCGCCGAGGAGGCCGGCGTGGCGGCGATCGCCTTCCACCCGCGGGCGGCGACCAAGGGCCACAAGGGCTCGCCGGACTACGCCCTGACCAGGGAGCTGGTCGAACGGGTCGACGTCCCGGTGATCGTCTCGGGTGGGCTCAGCAGTGCCGGGGCCGCCCGCGCCGCCCACCGCGAGTCCGGTGCCGACGCGGTGATGATCGCCCGCGGCTCGCTGGGGAATCCCTGGCTGTTCGAGGAACTGACCGGTCGCAGGGTCGAGCCGCCCACGCCGCGGGAGGTCGTGGCCGAGCTGCTCTGGGTCGTCGACGGGGCGGAGGAGCACCTCGGTCCCGAGCGGGCCGAGCGCTACCTGCGCAAGTTCTACCCCTGGTACATGGAGCGCCTGGAGGCGCCGGCGGATGTCGTCGAGGAGCTTCAACGCAGCGCTGACCTGACCCGCGCCAGGGAGCTGATCGGCGCCTTCGCCGAGCCCGCCGGCGTTGCTGGAACGCCCCTGATTGCCGGGGCGCGGCCATCGCTATAATTCCGCGACTCCGTGCCTCGGTATGGCGAATCAGTCCGCCATATCCGGGCGTTTTTTTCGGTTTGGGAGTCGTTTTCGCGGCTCTCCCCACAGCCAAAAGCGAGGTCGTACTAGTGAGTCGTCAGGCAGTTGTCACCTCAGAAGGCCTCGAAAAGCTGAAAGAGGAAATCGAGCACCTCTCGACGACCAAACGTCGTGAGGTCGCGGCGCGGATCAAGGAGGCGCGTGAATTCGGCGACATCTCCGAGAACGCCGAATATGACGATGCCAAGAACGAACAGGCCCTGCTCGAGGGGCGGATCGTCCAGCTGGAGGAGCGCCTGCGCCGCGCCACCGTGATCGACGAGAAGGCGCTCAACACCGAAGAGGTCGGCTTCGGCTCGGTCGTCCACGTCAAAGACCAGAAGACCGGCGACTCGCAGAAATTCCAGATCGTCGGTTCGACCGAGGCCAACCCGGTCGAGCACAAACTCTCCAACGAGTCGCCGATCGGCAAAGCGCTCGTCGGCCGCAAGCGCAACGACATCGTCACGGTGGAGGTGCCGCGCGGCCCGAAGAAAAAACTCAAAATCACCAAAATCGAGAAGGCCTGACGGTCGGTAGGCTCGCGCGGCGATGAGCGAGCCTGCCGAACCCAAGCTTTCCGACGTTCTCCGCGACCGGCGCGAGAAGCTCGACCGGATCAGGGATTCGGGGATCGACCCGTTCCCGCACGAGTTCTCCGGGCGCGAGGACATCGCCGAGGTGCGGGCGGCTCACGCGGGGCTGGCGCCGGGGATCGAGACCGAGTCGCGGCACCGGGTCGCCGGCCGCATCGTCGCCCGCCGCGGCCACGGCAAGGCCTGCTTCCTCGACCTCCGCGACGGCAGTGGCCAGATCCAGCTCCACGCCCGCGAGGACCTGCTCGGCGAGGAGACCTTCGCGCTGCTCGTCAACCTCGACCTCGGCGACATCGTCGGCGCCGAGGGCACGGCGATGGCCACGCGCCGTGGCGGCGAGCTCTCGCTGGCGCTCGACCACTGGCGCCTGCTCGCCAAGAGCCTGCGGCCCCCGCCCGACAAGTTCCACGGCCTCGAGGACACCGAGACGCGCTTCCGCCGTCGCGAGCTGGACCTGATCGCCAACGAGGACAGCCGCCGCATCTTCCAGGTCCGCGCCCGCACGATCAGCGAGATCCGCCGCTGGCTCGACGAACACGGCTACACCGAGGTCGAGACGCCGGTCCTGCAGCCGCTCTACGGCGGCGCCCTGGCGCGGCCCTTCACCACCCACCACAACGCGCTCGACCGCGACCTCTACCTGCGCATCGCCACCGAGCTCTACCTGAAGCGGCTCGTGGTCGGCGGCATCGACCGCGTCTACGAGCTCGGCAAGGACTTCCGCAACGAGGGCGTCTCCCATAAGCACAACCCCGAGTTCACGATGCTCGAGTGGTACGAGGCCTATGCCGACTATGAGAAGACGGCGCACGACCTCGAGCTGCTGGTGGCCGAGGTGGCGGAGCGGGTGCTGGGAACGACCAAGGTCAGGCGCGGCGAGGTCGAGATCGACTTTGCGCCGCCCTGGCGCCGCATCACCCTGCGCCAGGCGATCCTCGAGCGGGCCGGCATCGACATCGCCGAGCACCCGACCAGGGAGGCGCTGGCGGCGGCGATCGGCACCGAGCCCGACCCGGCCGAGGGCTGGGGCAAGCTGGTCGACGGCCTGCTCGCCCGCGATGTCGAGCCGGGCCTGATCCAGCCGACCTTCGTCTTCGACTACCCCGCCGAGCTGTCCCCGTTCGCCAAGGCCCACCGCTCCGAGCCCGGGGTGGTCGAGCGCTGGGAGGCCTTCGCCGGCGGGGTCGAGATCGCCAACTCCTTCAGCGAGCTCAACGACCCCGACGAGCAGCGGCGCCGCTTCGAGCAGCAGGCGGCCGAGCTTGACCGCGGCGACGAGGAGGCGCAGCCGTTCGACGAGGCGTTCGTCGAGGCGCTCGAGCAGGGGATGCCGCCGACCGGCGGCGTCGGCCTCGGCATCGACCGCTTGGTGATGATGCTGACCGGGACCAGCAGCCTGCGCGAGGTGCTGCTGTTCCCGGCGATGAAGACGTAAAGACCGGCTTAGGGGTCGCGGGCCGACCGGACGCTCTCGGTAGAGTTAAGCGACACATGGGCGCCTGCCGATATCGAAAGGGCGTCTGCCGGTACTAACCCGGGCCAACCGGGTTCGACCAAGAAGAGGAATCTTTTGTTCGAGCGATTCACCGAGAGAGCCCGCCAGGTCGTCGTCCTCGCCCAAGAGGAGGCGCGCACTCTCAAGCACAACTACATCGGCACCGAGCACATCCTGCTCGGCCTGCTTCGCGAGGAGGAGGGCCTGGCCGCACGGGTCCTCGAGTCTCTCGACATCACCGTCGAACGGGTGCGCTCGCAGGTCGTGCGCATCGTCGGTTCCGGCGAGGAGGTCACCTCCGGCCAGATCCCGTTCACGCCGCGCGCCAAGAAGGTCCTCGAGCTGGCGCTGCGCGAGGCGCTCTCGCTGGGCCACAACTACATCGGCACCGAGCACATCCTGCTCGGCCTGGTGCGCGAGAACGAGGGCGTCGCCGCCCGCATCCTGCTCGACTTCGACGCCGACTCCGACAAGATCCGCAACGAGGTCATCCGCATGCTCTCCGGCCCCGGGGGGCGCCGCCAGGGCGGCGGCGGTGGTGGCGGCGGCCAGGGTGAGGGCGGCAAAAAGTCTTCGAAACTGCTCGACCAGTTCGGCCGCAACCTCACCCGCCTCGCCGAGGAGGGCAAGCTCGACCCGGTGATCGGTCGCGAGACCGAGATCGAGCGGATCATGCAGATCCTCTCCCGCCGCACCAAGAACAACCCGGTGCTGCTGGGTGAGCCCGGGGTCGGCAAGACCGCCGTGGTCGAGGGCCTGGCGGCCCGGATCAACAAAGGCGAGGTCCCGGAGCTGCTCAAGAACAAACAGATCTACACGTTGGACCTGGCCGCGCTGGTCGCCGGCTCGAAGTACCGCGGCGAGTTCGAGGAGCGGCTCAAGAAGGTGATGAAAGAGATCACCCAGCGCGGCGACATCATCCTTTTCATCGACGAGCTCCACAACCTTGTCGGCGCCGGCGCCGCCGAGGGCGCGATCGACGCCGCCTCGATCCTCAAGCCGGCCCTGGCCCGCGGCGAGCTGCAGACGATCGGCGCGACCACTCTCGACGAGTACCGCAAGTACCTCGAGCGCGACTCCGCCCTGGAGCGCCGCTTCGCCCAGATTCGCGTCGATCAGCCTTCGCCCGAGGACACCGTGAAGATTCTCGAAGGCCTGCGCGAGCGCTACGAACAGCACCACCGGGTGACGATCAACGACGAAGCCCTCGAAGCCGCCGCCGAACTGGCTGACCGCTACATCTCCGACCGCTTCCTGCCCGACAAGGCGATCGACCTGATCGACGAGGCCGGCTCGCGGATGCGCATCAAGAGCATGTCGACTCCGCCGGTCTACCGCGACCTCGAGGAGGAAATCGAGACGACGCGGCGCGACAAGGAGGCCGCGATCGAGGCCCAGGAGTTCGAAAAGGCCGCCAACCTGCGCGACACCGAGCGCCAGCTGACCACCAAAAAGCGCCAGCTCGAAGACGAGTGGGCGGAGGGCGAGGACGGTGAGCGCCCGGTCGTCGGCGAGGAGGAGATCGCCGACATCGTCTCGATGTGGACCGGCATCCCGGTCTTCAAACTGACCGAGGCCGAGACCAAGAAACTGATCCGCATGGAGGAGGAGCTGCACAAGCGGGTGATCGGCCAGGAGGTCGCGATCACCGCCGTCTCCAAAGCGATCCGCCGTTCGCGGGCCGGGATCAAGGACCCCAAGCGCCCCGCCGGCTCATTCATCTTCCTCGGCCCCTCCGGCGTCGGCAAGACCGAGCTGGCCCGCACCCTCGCCGACTTCCTCTTCGGCGACGAGGAGGCGATGATCCGGATCGACATGTCCGAGTACATGGAGAAGCACGCGGTCAGCCGCCTGGTCGGCTCGCCCCCGGGCTACATCGGTTACGACGAGGGCGGGCAGCTGACCGAGGCCGTGCGGCGCAAGCCCTACTCGGTGCTGCTGCTCGACGAGATCGAGAAGGCCCACCCGGACGTCTTCAACATCCTCCTGCAGATCCTCGAGGACGGGCGCCTCACCGACGCCCAGGGTCGCACCGTGGACTTCCGCAACGCGATCGTGATCATGACCTCGAACATCGGCGCCTCGGAGATCTCCAAGAACACCTCGATCGGCTTCACCGTCTCCGACGAGACCGGCATGTCCTACGGCGACATGAAGAACCGGATCATGAGCGACCTCAAAAAAGTCTTCCGGCCCGAGTTCCTCAACCGGATCGACGAGGTGATCGTCTTCCACAAGCTCGCCAAGGACGAGGTCAAGGAGATCGTCGACCTGATGATCAACCGGGTCCGCGTCCAGGTCGCCGAGCACGAACTGCAGCTCGACCTGACCGAGGCGGCCAAGGACCTGCTGGTCGACAAGGGCTGGGACCCGTCGATGGGCGCCCGTCCGCTGCGCCGGGCGATCCAGCGCTACATCGAGGATCCGCTGGCCGACGAAGTCCTGCGCGCCGGTCCGATGACGCCCGGCTCGACGGTGATGGTCGATCGCGACCCCTCCGGGGACGAGGAGGACAAGCCGCTGAGCCTGAAGATCATCGCGCCGAAGAAACCGAAGAAGAAGCCGGCGCAAAAGCCCGAGCCCGAGAAGGTCGGCGTCGGTGCCAAGAAGGACGACGGCGAGCACGGCGGCGTGGACGACGCGCACGACGATCCCGCGTCCTGACCTTCCTGGACGCTTGAGCGAGCCCGGCCGCAGCGCGATCGGCACCTGGAGTGGGGGCAGGTTCCTTCACTTTGGAGAGGCGATCGAGGAGGATCGCCTGGTCTCGCTGCTGCGGCCCGGCGGCGGCATCGACACCGTTCTCAGCGCCGATGCCTACGGGCAGGGCGAGGCCGACCTGGTCCTGGGCCGCGCCCTGGAGGGGGTCGCGCGGGAGGAGTTCAGCCTCGTCGGCGCCGTCGGCCACGACTTCTATGAGGGCGAGCGCAACGGGCCCAAGGGCTTCCCGCGCTTCACCGCCCCGGGTCTGCGTGGCCCCTCTGAGTACGCCGGCTACCTGCGGATGGCCACCGAGGCCAGTCTGGAGCGGATCGGCGCCTCGTCCTTCGACCTGCTGCTGCTGCACAACCCCGATCGCACCGGCTACTCCAGCGAGGCGGTCTGGGATGGGATGGAGGCGCTGCGCGAGGCCGGGCTGACGGCGCGGATCGGCGTCGCCCCGGGCCCCGCCAATGGCTTCACCCTCGACCTGATCGCCTGCCTCGAGCGTTTCGGCGAGCGGATCGACTGGGCGATGATCATCCTCAACCCGCTCGAGCCCTGGCCCGGCGAGCTCTGCCTCGACGCGGCGGCGCGCGCCGAGGTCAAGGTCCTGACCCGCGTCGTCGACTATGGCGGCCTCTTCTGGGGCGACCTGCGGCCGGGGATGGAGCTGGGGCCGACCGATCACCGCTCGTTCCGTCCGGATGGCTGGATCGAGGCCGGGGTCGAGAAGCTGGATCGCCTATTGCCCTACGCCGAGCGCAACGGCCTGACTCCGATCCAACTCGCCTGCCAGTGGAACCTCGCCCACCCGGCGGTCGAGTGCGTGGCTCCGACGCTGATTCAGGAGACCGGCCCCGAGGCCCGGCCGATCGAGGCGAAGCGGACGGACCTGGCGGCGCTGCCTGCCGAGCTGCGGCTCAGCGAGGCCGACCGGGCCGAGATCCGGTCGATCGGCGACAACACCGGCTCGATGGTTCTCAAGGGCGCCAGTCCTGCCCACGAGGGCGAGGAGCAGCCGGACCGCTGGGGCCTGAGCGAGGAGCTGGTCAAGGCCGGCGACCGCTGGGGCATCGATCCCGAGCGCGACCTGGTCGCACTAACCAGCTCCTAAGCGAGTAGGACGGGCTGACGCCCTCCCCCGGAGACCGTTGCGCAGCAGATCGCACCGGAAGAATTTGGGTGTCGCCGCTTGAGCCTCCGGGGGAGGGTCCCCTGCCTCCTCACCCGCTGGCGGGGAGGGCACCGCCGCGGTCGCCGATAGCGTCAGCCTCGTGTTCCGAGTAAGTGACTCGAACAGGCCCTGGTGGACGCTTGCCGGGGCCTGCTCAGGGCTCTTCCTGTTGATGCTCGACTCGACCGTGGTGGCGCTGGCGTTGCCGGCGATCCGGGGCGACGTCGGCGCCAGCGCCGAGGGACTGCAGTGGGTGATGAACGGCTACCTGTTGACGATCGCGGTGCTTGTCGTCACCGCCGGCCGGCTCGGCGACATGTTCGGGCGCAAGCGCGTCTTCGTCGCCGGCATGGCGGTCTTCGCAGTCGGCTCGGTCGTCTCCGGCGCCGCCGGCGACCAGGTCGGGTTGATCGTCGGCAGGGTGATCCAGGGCGTCGGCGCGGCACCGATGCTCTCGCTCTCGTTGGCGCTCGTCTGCAACGCCTTCTCGGACGAGGACCAGCCGCGGGCACTTGGCATCTGGGCCGCGGTCTCGGCGCTGGCGCTGGCGATCGGGCCGCTGGCGGGCGGCGTCCTGATCGAAATCGACTGGCGGGTGATCTTCTGGATGAATCTGCCGGTTGCGGCGGTCGGAATCGCCATCGTCCTCATCGCCGCCCCTGAGTCGACCGACCCCGACGCCGGCACCAGGGTGGACTGGCCAGGGCTGGCTGCGCTCTCGGTCGGGGTCACCGCGGTGGTCCTGTCCCTGGTTCAGTCGCGGGCCTGGGGCTCGGCGGCGATCGTCGTCATCTCGATCGCCGGCCTCCTCGCGCTGCTTGCCTTCTGGCGGATTGAGCACCGCACCCGAGAGCCGATCGTCGACTTCTCGCTGTTTCGCAACCGGCCCTACTTCGGAGCCAGCGCCGCCGCCTTCGCGCTGGTGGGTGGCTACTGGGCGCTGATGTTCTTCCAGCCTCAGTACCTCCAAGACGTGCGCGGCCACTCGCCGATCGTGAGCGGGGTGATGATCCTCCCGGTCACGGTGCCGATGATCTTTGTCTCTCCCTTCTCGGGCCGGCTGATCGCCCGCTTCGGCGCCCGTGGCCTGATGACGGCCGGGATGGCCTTCGGCGTCGCCGGCCTGCTGGTGCTGACACATGTCGGTGCCGCCAGCCCCTACTCGCTGAGCCTGGCCGGGTACCTGCTGTTCGGGATCGCACTCGGGCTCGTCTACGCGCCGATGTCGACCGCGGCGATGGCGGCGATGCCGCGCGAGAAGGTGGGGATCGCCTCCGGCGTGTTGGCGATGGACAGGGTCCTCGCCGGCGCGGTCGCTCTCGCCGCCACCGGAGCCGTCTTCCACGCTCTGCAGGGCGAGGGCCACTCCTTCGCTGCCTCGGTGGCGGGTTCGACCTGGGTGCCGGCGGCGCTCTGCGCGGTCGGCGTCGGCCTCACCTGGGCCTTCGTCCGCGATCCCGAGCAGCCGGGCCCCGACCCCGCCGTCGCCGGCGACCCGCCGCCGAGCGAGCTGAAACACCATCGTCACCACCGTCGCTTCCACCTCTGAGCGCCTCAGTTGCGAGGCACCGAGCGCCGCATGGCGGTTCTTCCTTGACAAACGGAATCCCGAGCTTTCCACACGGATATGGGCGTACCGCATTCCAGAGCGGTTTTTGCCATCCTAAGGAGGATGCCTTCTTTGTCCGGGGATGAGCTCCATGAGCTTTCAGAACGTCAAGATCCTCGGCTGCTGAGGGCACTTGACGTGGTCGCCCCCGGGGGCGCTCTGCGCGAGGGCATCGACAACATCGTCCACTCGCGGACCGGCGGCCTGATCGTCGTCGGCGACCTCGACGATATCTCCCACATGCTCTCCGGCGGGATCAAGCTCGACGTCGACTACACGCCGGCGATGCTCTACCAGGTGGCGAAGATGGACGGGGCGATCGTGCTCAACCGCGAGGCGACGACGATCGCCTGGGCCAACGTCCAGCTGATGCCCGACCCGACGATCCTCTCCTCGGAGACCGGCACCCGCCACCGCACCGCCGAGCGCGTCTCCAAACAGACCGACGCGCTGGTGATCGCGATCTCACAGCGCCGCGACGTCGTCTCGCTCTATGTCGAGGGGACGAAGTACATCCTGCAGGAGATCCCGGCCGTGCTCGCCAAGGCCAACCAGGGCCTGGCGACGCTGGAGAAGTACCGCGAGCGGCTCGACCAGGTCTCCGGCCGGCTGACCGTGCTCGAGTTCGAGGGCGGCAGCTTCCTCCACGACGCCCTCGCCGTCCTGCAGCGGGCCGAGCTGGTGACGCGGATGGCGGTCGAGGTCGAGCGCTACATCGTCGAGCTCGGCACCGAGGGCCGCCTGATCGAGATGCAGCTGGAGGAGACGATGGTCGGCGTCGCCGCCGACAAGACCGCATTGATCCGCGACTACTCGGTCGAGGACACCGAGGGCAGCCTCGCGGCGACCCTGCAGGCGCTCGGCCGCATGCCCCACCAGGACGTGCTCGACTTCGGCCGCCTCGCCGAGCTGCTCGGCTACGACCGCAAGCTCAACACCCTCGATTTCCCGGTGGCCTCGCGCGGCTACCGCGCGCTGGGCCGGGTCCCGCGCATCCCCAAGCTTGTCGTCCAGAAGATCATCCACGAGCTGGGCGGGTTGGAGGAGGTCCTCGCGGCCTCCGACTCCGACCTCGCCGCCGTCGACGGAGTCGGCCCCACCCGGGCCAAGGACATCCGCGAGGGCCTGCGCCGGCTGCAGGAGATCGATCTGGTCGACCGGTACTTACAGAGCTGACGGCGATGGGCGCCGTCGAAGACGAAAGGAGCCACCGATTTCTGAGCTAGAAGAGGCCGTGGAGGCAGTCTTCGAGGAGGACGTGATTTACGTCTGTGACTTCGAGGAGGGCGACAAGGTCGTCTACCCCCATCACGGGGCTGGCCTGGTGCTCAAGAAAGAGACCCGGGAGCTGATGGGCAGTGAGCGTGAATACCTCACGATCAAAATCATCCACAACGAGCTGACCGTGATGGTCCCCTGCGAAAACGCCGGAATCGCCGGCCTGCGGCGGGTCATCGACGAGGAAGAAATCAAGAAGGTCACAAACGTCCTCACCGACGAAGTCTCGGAGATGCCGAAGAACTGGAACCGGCGCTTCAAGTACAACCGCGAGAAGATCAAGACCGGCGACGTCTTCGAGCTGGCCGAGGTGGTTCGCAACCTGGCGATCCGCGAGATGGAGAAGGGCCTCTCCACCGGTGAGAAGCAGATGTACACGCGAGCCAAGAAGATCCTCGCGTCGGAGTTCATGTACGCGCTCGACAAGGACGAGGAGGGCGCGGAGGAGTATCTCGACGGGCTGCTGGAGGAGCGCTTCGTCACCACGGCGTAGAGCGGCGGCGGTTACCGCGGTCATCGCGGCCGCCGGCTCCGGGGAGCGTCTCGGAGCCGGCGGCCCGAAGGCCTTCGTGCCCCTGGCGGGGAGGCCGATGATCGAGTGGTCGATCGACGCCTTCCGGGCGTGTGGGTCGGTGCACTCGATCGTCGTCGCCGCCCCGCCGGGGCACGTCGGCGACCTCGCCGGCCATCCCGACCTCGGCGTCATCTCCGGCGGCGCCACCAGGGCCCGGTCGGTCGCCAACGCGCTGGAGGCGGTCGGGACCGAGCTGGTCGCGATCCACGACGCCGCCAGGCCGCTGCTGACGGTTGAGCTTGTTGAAGAACTGGTCGCCGATCTCGACGGGAATCCCGACATGGCGGGCGTCATCGCCGCCGCCCCGGTCACCGACACGATCAAGGAGGGACGGCCCGGCCTTCTCGTCGTGGAGGGAACGTTGGATCGGTCGCGATTGTGGGCGGCGCAGACGCCGCAGGTCTTCCGGGCAGACGCCCTGCGTGAGGCCCTGGCGGTCGACGAGGAGGGGCGCGACGCCGCAACCGACGAGGCGACGCTGGTCGAGGCGGCGGGAGGGACGGTGCTGATCCATCCGACCGCGGAGGAGAACCTCAAGGTCACGACCCCGCTCGACCTCCGGATTGCCGAGTTGCTGCTCACCGAACGAGCCGGTGTCGCAGCCGTTGACTGACTCAGTCTCGGAGCAGCACCCAGATCAGCGTCGCCGCGAAGCAGAGCTGGCCGACCCCGAAGGCGACGCCGAGGCTGACCGCGCCGAGCAGGCCGGCGAGCGCGGTCCCGGCGGCAAAGGCGAAGAGAAGGAGTAGAAGCTGACGACTCACTGACGCCGCAGTCTAGGCTCCCGACTTCATGCTCACCGACTACCACCTGCACCTGCGCCCGGACGGCGACGACACCCCCGCCGAGCGCTTCTTCACGGCCGAGAACGTCGACCGTTACCTGGAGGCGGCGGCCGCGGCCGGGGTTGAGGAGCTCGGCGTCTCCGAGCACGTCTACCGCTTCCACCAGGCGCTCGAGCTCTGGCGTCACCCGCTCTGGGAGAGCAACGGGCAAGACGACCTCGACGCCTACTGCGAGTTCGTCCGCGGCACCCCCCTCAAGCTGGGCATCGAGTGCGACTTCGTCCCCGGCGCCGAGGACCGCACCGCCTCGATGCTCGAAGCGCGCGACTTCGACTACGTGGTCGGCTCCGTCCACTTCATCGGCGACGAGGCGGTCGACCATCCCGGCTGGGACGTCTGGGAGGGAAGCGGCGACCCGGACGAGGTCTGGCGGCGCTACTTCGAGGCGCTGGCCGAGTGCGCCCGCTCGGGCCTCTTCGACATCCTCGCCCACCCCGACCTGGTCAAGGTCTGGGGCGGCGCCCGGCCCCTGCCGGAGCGCGACCCCCGCCACTTCTACGAGCCGGCGGTCGAGGCGATCGCCGAGAGCGGGATCGCGGTCGAGGTCTCGACCGCGGGCCTGCGCAAGCCGGTCGGCGAGCTCTACCCGGCGCGCGGCTTCGCCGAGATGTGCATCGAGGCCGGCGCCACTTTCGCGCTCTCCTCGGACGCGCACCTGCCCGAGCAGGTCGGGTTCGCCTATGACCGCGCGGTCGAGTTCCTCGACGGCCTCGGAGTGGGGGAGATCTGCGTCTTCGAGCGTCGCCAGAAGCGGCTGGCGCCGCTCGCCAGCCGGGTCGGCTGATGGTCGGCATCGGCTACGACAGCCACCGCTTCGCCGAGGGCCGGCGGCTGGTCCTCGGGGGCGTCGAGATCGATTACGCGCTCGGGCTCATCGGGCACTCGGACGCGGACGTCCTCACCCACGCGGTGATCGACGCGGTCCTCGGCGCCGGCGGTGGCGGCGACATCGGCACGATGTTCCCCGACGACGACGAGCAGTGGCGGGGCGCCGACTCGATCGACCTGCTGCGGACCGTGGTCGGGACGATCGCCGGCCCGATCGTCAACGTCGATGCGACCTTGATCTGCGAGCAGCCGCGACTCGGGCCCTACCGGGCGCAGATGGAGCGGACGATCGCCGCCGCGACCTCGGCCCGGGTCAGCGTCAAGGCGACGACCAACGAGGGAATGGGCTGGATCGGCCGCGGCGAGGGCATCGCCTGCATCGCCGTCGCCTCGGTGCAGAGCGAATAGTCTGCGCTTCGCATGGGGAATCTGAGCGACAGCTTGACCGGGCTGCGGGGTTCGGTCGCCGACTCGATCTTCGAGATGAAGGTGCTGCATGGGGCCGGCATCGTCGCCCCGATGCGGCCCGACAAGGCGCTCAAGGTCGGCTCGACCTTCCTGCGCTGGGGGGCTTCGCCGGCGACCGGGATCGCCACCGCGGCGATCCACCATCCACACGAGATCGCGATCATCGACGAGCGCGGCTCGCTCAGCTTCGAGCGGCTGCACCGGCGCTCCAACGCGCTCGCCCACGCCTTTGCGGAGATGGGGATCGGCCACGGGGACGGGGTCGGGATCATGTGCCGCAACCACCGCGGCTTCGTCGAGGCGACCCTGGCCGCCGCCAAGCTCGGCGCCAGCGCCCTCTACCTGAACACGATGTTTGCCGGCCCGCAGCTGGTCGAGGTGACCCGCCGCGAGGGGCCCCGCGCCCTCGTCTACGACGAGGAGTTCACCGACCTGCTCGAGGGTGTCGATGACTCCGTCGCCCGCGTCGTCGGCTGGACCGACGAGGAGGGCGAGGCCGGGCAGGTGACTCTGGAGCAGCTGATCGCCTCCGGCGATGAGGCGGACCTGAGCCCGCCGCCGGAAAAACCGCGCTTCGTGATCCTCACCTCCGGCACGACCGGGACCCCGAAGGGCGCCCAGCGCTCCAGCCCCGACGGGCTGCTGGCGATCGCGGCGCTGATCGACAAGATCCCCTTCCGCAGCCGCCAGACGATGATGATCGCCGCCCCGCTCTTTCACTCCTGGGGCTTCTTCCACTTCGTGATGAGCCTGCCGACCGCCTCGACGATGGTGCTGCGCCGGCGCTTCGACCCCGAGGGCACGCTGCGGGCGGCCCAGGAAAGCCGCGCCGAGGTGCTGGCGGCGGTGCCGGTGATGATCCAGCGGATTCTCGGCCTGCCGGACGAGACGCTCTCCTCCTACGAGCTGCCGGCGCTGCGGATCACCTCGCTGTCGGGCTCGGCGCTGCCGGGCGAGCTGGCGATCGAGTGGATGGATCGCTTCGGCGACACCGTCTACAACCTCTACGGCTCGACCGAGGTGGCCTACGCGACCGTCGCCACCCCGGCCGACCTGCGCGCCGCCCCCGGCACTGCCGGCAGGCCGCCGCGGGGGACCACGGTGCGGATCATCGACGAGGGCGGAAATGACCTGCCCCAGGGCGAGGTCGGGCGCATCTTCGTCGGCAACGACATGTCCTTCGAGGGCTACACCGGCGGTGGTGGCAAGGAAGTGATCGACGGCCTGCTCTGCAGCGGCGACGTCGGCCACATCGACCCCGGCGGCCGCCTCTTCATCGACGGCCGCGACGACGAGATGATCGTCTCCGGCGGCGAGAACGTCTTCCCGCGCGAGGTCGAGGATCTGCTCGCCGACCACGAGTCGGTGGTCGAGGCGGCGGTGATCGGAGTCGATGACGCCGAGTTCGGCCAGCGGCTGAAGGCCTTCGTCGTCGCCAAGGACGGGGCCGGGGTCTCCGAAGACGACCTCAAGGCTCATGTCAAGGCCAACCTGGCCGGCTACAAGACGCCGCGCGAAGTCCAGTTCCTCGATGAGCTGCCTCGCAACGCCACCGGCAAGGTCCTCAAGCGCGATCTGCACGCGCGCGAGGCCTCGCGGTCGGCCTGAGAGTTCCCGCCCGCGCAAATTGCGGCCAACGCGGCGGCGGCTCTACTGGCGTGGCTTCCGGTGCCCATAGTAGGTTGCCTTGGAATGAGCGATCCGGTAAGGCAGCTGCGAGCGGTCGGTGAGGCCACCGAGACCATGCACGGCGTCGCCAAGCAGGCGCTGGAGTGGGTCCGGGTGGGTGAGGAGCGGGTTGCCGCGGCCGAGGCTAGGGCCGACGGCGTCCACGCCGTGCTCAGGGAGCGGGCGATGGGGACGCTGCGCAGTGTCTCCGCCGAGGCCCGCGAGCGCATCGCCGCCGAGCGCCAGGCGCGCCGGCAGGCCGAGGCCCGCGTCGCCGGCGCCGAGGCTGCGCGCGACCGCGCCGAGAAGGCTTTCGAGGAGCTTCAGCAGAGCTCACAGGCCGAGCGGGAAGCGATCGCCGCCGCTGCCGCCGATGCGCGAGCGCAGGCCGGGAAGACACTTGCCGCCGCTGACGGCAGGGTCGCCGCGGAGGTCGATCGTCGGGTCGAAGCGGCACGCGAAGAACTGCAGGCCGAGGCCGACCGACGCATCGCCGCGGCCGAGCAGCGCGCCGCCGACGCCGAGGCCGTCGCGGCCGAGTCCCACGAGACCGCGGTGCGGCTGGAGACCGAGATCGACCGGCGCGTCATGGATGGCACCCAGGAGGTTCGCCGCGAAGCCGAGGAAAGCGTCCGCAAGCTGGTCGAGAAGGTCGAGCGCGAGGCCGAGGAGGCCGCCCGCGCCCGTGCCGAAGATCAGCTGCGGGTCGAGTCCGACCGCATCCGCACCCAGGCCGAGCGGCGCGAGGAACGCGTCCGCGAGGCCACGGAGGACGAGATCAAGGCGAGCGCCAGCCGCGCCAAGCGCGAGGCACAGGCGGCGGCCGACGAGACGGCGCCGGTCTGGCTGCGGCGGGGCGAGCCGACCGCCTCGACGGTCGGTTACCGAACCTTCTAGCCTCTGCCTCGCGATGCGCGAGGTGAGGATCAGGGACACGCTCAGCGGCGAGCCGCGGGTTCTCGACCCCTCCGGAGAGGTGGGGATCTACGCCTGTGGCCCCACCGTCTACAGCCGCATCCACATCGGCAACGCCCGGCCCTTCGTCGTCTTCTCGCTCTTCGCCCGCTTCCTGCGCTCCGAGGGCTACCGCACGCGGCTGGTCGTCAACGTCACCGACATCAACGACAAGATCTACGTCGCCGCCGGTGGGGCGGGAGAGCCCTCGGGTGAGTTCGCGGCGCGGATGACCCGCGCCTATTTCGAGGACACCGACCGGCTCGAGCTCGGCCGCCCCGACGCCGAGCCGTTGGCGACCGCGACGATCGCCGGGATCGTCGCCCTGATCGGCGACCTGATCGAGTCCGGTCACGCCTACGAGTCCGGCGGCGACGTCTACTTCCGCGTCCGCAGCTTCGGCGAGTACGGCAAGCTCTCCAACCGCCGCCCCGAGGACATGGACCAGGGTGAGGAGGCGGGGTCGGCCTCGCTCAAGGAGGACGGGCTCGACTTCGCCCTCTGGAAGGCCCACAAGCCCGGCGAGGACACTCACTGGGACTCGCCCTGGGGCCCGGGCCGGCCCGGCTGGCACATCGAGTGCTCGGCGATGGCCGAGGCCGAGCTGGGCGACTCCTTCGCGATCCACGGCGGCGGCTCCGACCTCGTCTTCCCCCATCACGAGAACGAGATCGCCCAGTCGGAGGCGGCGGGGCGCCCGTTCGCCCAGATCTGGATGCACAACGGGATGATCGAGACCGACGCCGCGAAGATGTCGAAGTCGGAGGGCAACATCTTCCAGCTCTCCGAGGCGCTCGACCGCTACGGGCGCGAGGCCGTCGTCGACTACCTGATCTCGGGCCACTATCGTCAGCCACTCGCGTTCGGCGCCGAGCAGATGAACCAGGCCGCGGCTCGGGTAGAGCGCCTGAGGAACTTTTTCCGGGAGCACCCGCTTGGCGAGCCTGGAACGGGTGGGAGCCGGTCCCGGCTCGACGCGTTCCGCGACGCGTTGGCCGATGACTTCAATACGCCAAGGGCGATGGCTGAGGCATTTGAGCTGGTTGCGGAAGCGAATCGCGAGGAGGTTCCGGGCGCTCCCGAGGCTTTGCTAGAGATGCTCGAGTTGGTCGGGTTGGAGTCGCTGGCTTCGGCGGAGGAGGGGGCTGGCTCCGAGGCGGAGGGGTTGATGGCGGAGCGTCAGGAGGCGCGGGCGGTCAAGGACTTTGGGCGGGCTGATGAGATTCGGGATCGGCTTGCCGAGCTGGGTTGGGAAGTGCGGGATTCCGCCGGCGGCCCGCGCCTGGTGCCGAGGGCTTAGATGGCCAACCAGATCATCTATGGGCGCCAGCCGGTTGCCGAGGCGGAGCGGGGAAGGAGGCGGGTGCAGCGGGTCTGGCGGGCGCCGGAGACCGATGCCTTTGAGCTGGAGCGGCTCTGTGGCTCGCCCGACCACCAGGGTGTGGTCGCCGAGGTGGATCCCTATCCGTACGCCGACGCGCGGGGGATGCTGCGGGGGGAGGACGCGCTGATCGTCGCCCTCGACCAGGTCCAGGATCCGCGCAACCTCGGCGCCGTCTGCCGCTCGGCCGAGTTTGCCGGGGCGGTCGGCGTGATCGTCCCCGAGCGTCGGTCGGCGGCCGTCACCGCTGTCACCTGCAAGGCCTCGGCGGGTGCCGTCGAGCATCTCCAGGTCGCCCACGTCCGCAACCTCGCCGACTGGCTCGCCGATGCCAAGGCCGCCGGCTTCTGGATCTGGGGGGCTGACGCCGACGCCAGGTCGGCCCCGTGGAGCGTCGACCTCAAGGGCTCCACGGTTCTCGTCCTCGGCGGCGAGGGCAAGGGGATCCGCCCCCGCGTCGCCGCTGCGTGCGACGGCCTGGTGGCGCTGCCGCGGCGCGGCGAGATCGAGTCGCTGAACGTCTCCGCAGCGGCGACGGCGCTGCTCTTCGAGGCACTCCGGCAGCGCGGCTGACTCTCCCGGCAAATGCAACGGCGGTTGCATTTATGTCCCCCAGGGGTTGACATAGCTCCGCGCGCGCGTAAACTAGCGTCGCAACAAGGGTGAACCTCAGCTTGAGTGTGAGGTGATCCCGTCGATAAGAGGCGCCCCGGGGGAGGTAAGTGGCGCCACGACCCTTCAGCAAGGAGAAGGATCTGTGGCTCTTCCTATGCCTACACACCAGATGCGGGCTCCCGCCTCTGGCCGCGCCAGTACCTCCCGTTCCCATCAGGCTAACTCTCAAGCTGAGCTTGATGATCATTACCTCGTCGCCCTCGCCAAGGACGGCAGGCCCGATGCCTACGACATGATCGTCCGCCGCTACCGCGGCTTCGTCCGTCTCAAGGCCTCCTCCTATTTCCTCCTCGGGGGCGAGTCCGACGACCTGATCCAGGAGGGCCTGCTCGGCCTCTACAAGGCGATCCGCGACTACCGCACCGATCGCGAGTCGAGCTTCCGCAACTTTGCCGAGCTCTGCATCACCCGCCAGATCATCACCGCGGTGAAGACGGCGACCCGCAACAAGCACACGCCGCTCAACCAGTACGTCTCCTTCAGCCAGACGCCCGCCGCGGCCGGTGACTCGGAAACCACGCTGGACGAGATCCTGCCAGGGCCGACCGTCCACGACCCGGTCAACCAGGTGATCGCCACCGAAGAGCTGGCCAGCCTGGTCGCCTGTCTCTCCGGCGTCTCCGGCGTCCTCTCCGACCTCGAGAGCCGCGTCCTCTCCCTCTATCTCGACGGCTACTCCTACGAGGTGATCGGCGAGAAGCTCGAGTGCGACACCAAGACCGTCGACAATGCCCTGCAGCGGGTCAAGCGCAAGGTCGGCAGCCACCTGGCCTCGCGTGAGGTGGCCGCCTAGTGCTGAGGTAGATCCGCGATTACGTAGTCCAGCAGCTCGCGGCCGTGGTCCGAGGCGACGGCAATGTCGTCGGCCTTGACTCGGACCCCGTGCAGCGACTGCATGCGCAGCACGTCGCCGTCGGTGCGGTGGTTGGGGAAGACGCCGGCGTAGGAGACGCCGAGGCGCTCGAGGTCGTCGGCGACCAGCGCCGTCGCCGGCATCTCCAGCGGCAGGTCGATGTAGATCGCGTCGAGGCGGAGCCGGTGGAAGAGGTGGTGGCGCTCGGCGGCGATCGTCTGCTCGAGGTCCGCCCCCGGCACCTGGACCGTCAGCAGGGCCAGGTTGTGGTCCGTGTCGACCTCGACGTGCAGCTCGGTGCGGCTCTCCAGCTCGGCGTCTGGTCCCGGCTTCGCCAGGGTGCCGCGCAGCTCGCACAGCGCCAGCGTCTGGCCGACGATCTCGTGGTGGCGCTCGGGCGCGTAGACCCGCCGCTCCTGGCCGTCGTTGAGCTTGGTGTAGAAGAGTGCCGCCGACTGCCGCCGCCGCGGCGCCCCGGCGGCCGCGTCGTTGGCGACGGAGGCTGGGATCCAGCCGAGCAGGAAGCCGGTCTCGTGCGCGCCCAGCTCGATGTTGGCCCGCTGGCTGTAGGGATGGGCGGCGGTCGCCTCGCTGAACATCCCCGCCAGGCCCTCTTCCCGCGCCCAATCCATCAGGAACCTCTTCGTCCGCGTGAAGAGATGCTGGCCGCGCGCCGCCGCCAGCGTCACCGCCTGGCCGGAGTGCGCGACCGCGTCGCCGGCCGCCGCCAGGCTCATCCCCATGTGGCAGAGCAGCTCGCCGCCGGGCGTCTCGGCGACGCAGGAGACGTACCTGCCGTCGGCCAGCCGGGCCGATACCTCCGCCGGGTCGTAAACCCAGCGGACGTCATACGTGGTCCCGTAAGCTGCTTCGATCGCCTCGGTGAGGACGCCACCCTCGTCCGCGCTGAGAAATTTGAAGTTCACTTCCATCTGTTTCTTATCGCCACCACGCCCGCCTAGCTCAACCTGGGAGAGCACCTGATTTGTAATCAGGAGGTTGCCGGTTCGAACCCGGCGGCGGGCTCTTTCCTCAGGCGCTGCCGTCCCGGCTCAGCAGGCGGGACTTCTCGGCGGCGAACTCCGCATCGGAGAGCACGCCTTTCTCGTGCAGTGTCGCCAGGCGTTCCAGCCGGTGCAGGCGGGCGTTCTCGTCGTCGGGCGCGATCACGGCGGTCGGCGCCTCGGCGGGTGAGGGGTCCGCGCCTGAGCTGGGCCGTTTCACCTCCGGCAGGCGCAGTTTCGAGGCGCGCTCGGGGATGTTGGCGCCCTTGACGGCGCTGACGACGCGATCCCTGGTGTTGCCGAAGGCGTTGCCGTAGTCGGCGTCGGGGAACTCCTCCGCGGTCAGCTTGCGCAGCTCGTGGATCCCGAAGGCGGCCATCGCGGCGACGATCACGGTGGTCAGGAAGGAGCGCAGGCCCTGGGTTGGGGCGGAGAGGAAGTAGAGGCAGACGACGATCGCCAGCCCGGTGTAGACGTAGGCGACGTGGTCGCGCAGCGCCGGCGCGAAGGCGCGACGGCAGGCCCGCGCGGGCCCCGTCGGGGAGGCCAGCCAGCCGGCGATCGCAAAGAGGACGCCGACGATGATCAGCGTCGTCGCGATGCTGGTCATCAGCGAGGTCGCGATGCCCCAGGTGGCGTTCGCGGCGGGCTTGACGCTGTCTTCGGTGACCAGCTGGTCGACGACGATCCCGCCGGCGATGTGGCGGGCGACGATCGCCGCGAAGCCGGCGGCGATCAACCCGATCCCGCAGGACAGCACCGTCACCCAGCGGCCGTCGCGGGCGAAGTAGATCGCTCCGGCGAAGGCGGCGAAGGTGAGGATCGAGAGCAGCAGGGCCAACCCCTTGACCGCGACGGTGATGTTCTGCGCGGTCTGCAGCTGGTCGGAGTGGAGGATGTCGATCTGGCCCGCGTCCGGCGGCAGCTTTTCGGCCAGGTTGGCGCCGATTCCGACCTGGCCGGCGAGGTTGGTCAGGAGGCTGCCAAGGTTGAGGGTGACGTCGCCGTTTTCGCTCGAGACCGTGTTGCCCTCGCCGTTGAGGACTTCGACCAGCTGTTCGTGCGTGGTCCGGTTCGCTTCTTTCCAGAGCCCCTGGGCGGTCGAGGTTTCCAGCAGTTTTTCGGCACCGTCACCGGCCACCTGCCGCAGGCCACCCGAGAGCGGCCCCGAGAACTGCTTGGTTTCGCCGGGGAGGATTTCCTTCAGTTCCTTCTCGACGTTGACGTTTTCGTAGAGCTGGTCGACCAGGTAGTCGGCCAGCGCCGAGCGGATCGTCGAGTTGTCGAGCAGCTGGCCGCTGGTCGTGACCCAGTCGTCGGTGTTGAGCGCCTGGCGCTCGACCCAGATCGCGAAGACGCTCAGAAAAGCCAGCACGGAGCCGAGGACGACAAGCCCTTTTACCGTGCGTCGGCGCCCGCGGCTCATCGGCGGATGCTATACGTGAGCAATGAAGCTGGAAGGCATTCACCACATCACCGCGATCACCGACGACGCCCAGCGCAACGTCGATTTCTACGCCGGAGTGCTGGGGTTGCGGCTGGTCAAGAAAACGGTCAACCAGGACAACCCGACCGTCTACCACCTCTTCTTCGCCGACGAGGGCGGCGACGCCGGCTCCGACCTCACCTTCTTCGAGTACCCCGGGGTGCCGAAGGGCCGCGCCGGAGCGGGGATGGCCCACCGCATCGTCTGGCGGGTCGCCTCCGAGGACTCGCTCTCCTTCTGGGCGGGGCGCCTCGCCGCCAAGGGCATCGAGTCCGAGCGCGATGGCGCCGGCCTGCTCTTCTCCGACCCAGAGGGGCTTGACCACGAGCTGCTCGTCGTCGGCGTCCCCGACGTGCCGCTGGTCGCCGACCATCCCGAGATCCCCGCCGAGCTGGCCCTGCAGGGCTTCCACGCCGTGCGGGCCTACGCCGATGTGCCCGACGCCAGCAGCGGCCTGCTCGAGGCGCTCGAGTTCGAGCGGGTCGACGGGGCCTGGGAAGCGCGCGGCGAGAAGCGCGGTGGCCGCTACCTCTACGACGAGCCGCCCGGCGAGCGCGGCCTGCAGGGCGCCGGCAGCGTCCATCACGTCGCCTGGGCCTCCTCGCTGGAGGAGCACATGCAATGGCGGGCGAAGGCGATCTCGGCCGGGGCGCAGCCGACGCCGGAGATCGACCGCTTCTACTTCAAGTCGATCTACTTCCGCGAGCCCAGCGGCGTCCTCTTCGAGATCGCGACGCTCGGGCCCGGCTTCACCGTCGACGAGCCGCTTGAGCACCTCGGCGAGAAGCTCTCGCTGCCGCCCGACTACGAGCACCTGCGGGCCGAGGTCGAGCCGAACCTGAGACCGGTGAGGAACCCGCGGCTGGATCCGGGGGAGTGAGCGGGGACTTCATCTGGAGGGACGCCGGGCGCACCGTCGTCTTCCGCCACAACGGAGTCACCCAGGCCCCACGGCTGCTCCGCGAGCACGGCTTCGCCCCGTTCGAATTGCTCAGCACCCCGCGGGCGCTGGCCGGCGCCGCCGGCCTGGTGGCCGCGGCGAGTGCCGTGCACGAGGTGCCGCCCGGGCAGGTGCCCGAGCTCGCCGGGGCGCTGCTGGGATCGGCGACCTCCGAGTACCTGGTGGCGCTCGGCGGTGGCCGGGTGATCGATACCGCCAAGGCGATCGCCGCGGTCAGCGGGGCCCGCGTCGCGGCGATCCCGACGACGATGTCGGGAGCCGAGATGACCGCCATCCATCGCCTTCCCGAGGGCGCGGACGCCAGTGGCATGGTGCGGCCGGCGCTGGTGGTCGCCGACCCGGAGGCGATGACCGGCCAGGCGGAGCCGGCGCTGCGGGCGAGCTCGATGAACGCCCTCGCCCACGGCGCCGATTCGCTCTACACGCCGTTCTCCAGCCCGGTCTCGGAGATGGCGGCGCTGCGCGGCGCCGAGCTGATCGCCACCTCGCTCGACCACGATCCGGAGGGGCGCGACGCTTCCTCGCTGGCGCTCGGCTCGATCCTCTGCGGCTACGCGATCGACTCCGCGATGTTCGGCCTCCACCACGTGATCTGCCAGACGCTGGTCCGGGTCTGCGGGTCGCCGCACGCCGAGACCAACGCGGCGATCCTGCCCCGCGCGCTGGCCTTCCTCGTCGCCCGCGTGCCCGACCGGCTCGCCGATCTCGCCGCGGCGATCGAGACCGACCCAGAAGACATCGAAGCCCGTGTCCTCCGGCTCGGCGGCGACCCCGCCGGCCTGGAGGCCATAGGTGCCAAACGCTCGAAGCTCGACGCGGCTCTCGAGTCGATGCTTTTGCGTCCCGAGCTGGCCTTCGTCCCCGGGCCCCCTCTGACCAAGGGCGATCTCGCGAAGCTGGTCGACACCGCCTGGTAACCCCGCCCCCTCGCCCGTGTAGCGCTCTGCGTGACCGCCGAGCGACTCGACCGCTACCACGCATACACCCGCAAGCACAGCGTCAACTGGCTCCTCTACCTGCTGGCGAGGGTCTTCATGACGCCGTTCTTCCTCGTCTACTTTCGCTACGCGCGGACCGGTCGTGAGCACGCCCGGCTGAAGGGCGGGCTGATCGTCGCCTCCAACCACCGCAGCTTCCTCGACCCGTTCTCGATCGGCGGCTGCCTGCCCTGGCGGCGGCCGATGAACTACATGGCCAAGCGGGAGCTGTTCGAGCGTCGCTGGCAGGGCTGGGTCCTCTCCCGGCTCGGCGCCTTCCCGGTCCGCCGCGGCGAGTCCGACGAGGAATCGATGGAGACCGCCCGCCGGGTCGTCGAGCGCGGCGGTGCCGTCTGCATCTTTCCCGAGGGGACGAGGACCCGCCGCGGCACCCTGGGCGAGCCCAGGCGCGGCGTCGGCCGGCTGGCGCTGCAGACCGGGGCCCCGGTCATCCCGACCGCCGTGCTCGGGACCGAAAACGTCCGTCGCGGTTGGCGCATCCGGCCGCGCAAGGTGAAGGTCCGCCTCGGCCGGGCGATGACCTTCCCGCGCGCCGAGGAGCCCTCGCCGGCGCTGGCGGAAACGGTGACGGCGCGGATCTGGCCCAACGTGCAGCTGCAGTGGGAAGACCTCGGCGGCCTGCCGCCGATGCGCCGCGCCGCGGTGATCGGCGCCGGCAGCTGGGGGACGGCCGTCGCCGTGCTGCTCGCCCGCGGCGGCCTCGAGGTCCAGCTCGGCGCTCGCAACGCCGAGCGGGCGGCGGAGATGGTCGAGGCTGGGGAGAACAGGCGCTACCTGCCCGGCGTGCCGTTGCCGGAGACGATCGACGTGCGCCCGGCCTCGGCGATCGAGCTCGACGGGCTCGACCTGATCTGCCTGGCGATTCCATCGAAGTCGCTGCCGCAGGCCGTCGGCGCGATCGCCGACCGGGTCGGGGGGCGCTCCTCGATCCTGCTGTTGACCAAGGGACTGATCGCGCCGCAGGGGCAGCTGCCCGCCGAGTACGTCGGCGAAAGGGTGCGGGCGCGGGCGATCGCCTGCCTCGGTGGCCCGGCCCACGCCCGCGAGGCCGTCTCCGGCTCGGCCGCGCTGGTGCTCGGCTCCGCCGACCTCGACCTGCGCGTCCAGCTCGGCAAGGTCTTCGACCGGGCCGGGCTGGTCTGCGAGCGCTCCGGCGACGTCACCGGGGTGGAGATGGCCGGCGCCGCCAAGAACGCCGCCGCGCTGGCCGCCGCCGCGGCCGAGCCGCACGGGCTCAACGCCGCCGGCATCGCCGCCGCCGAGATCTGGCGTGAGTGCATCGACTACGCGATCGCCCGCGGCGCCGAGCTGGAGACCTTCTCCGGCCTGGCCGGGGTCGGCGACCTGACCGCGACGATGATGGCTCCGACCGGTCGCAACCGCCGCGCCGGCGAGCTGCTCGGCACCGGCACCCCGGCGGAGCAGATCCAGGAAAAAATCGGCCAGGCCTCGGAGGGGCTCGACACGACGCCGCTGCTGGCCGAAGCGGTGGCCGCCTCGGGCGGCCCGGCCGAGGCGCTGGGCGGGCTGGCGGCCTTGATCCACGGCGAGATCGGCCCCGAGGACTGGGTCGCCGGCCTGCGCCGCACCGAGCGATCCCGGCGAGCCGCGTGATGCGACTAGGCTTGGCCGGTGAGCGGCCGCACGGAGAACGTCGAGCCCGGCGACCTCGGGCCGGCGGCCAAGGCGGACCTGGATCGGGCCTTCGAGGACTTCTACCGGGCTCACCTGCGCGACGTCTACTCCTACGCCTACTACCGGATCGGCAACCACCACGACGCCGAGGACCTCACCGAGCAGGCCTTCCTACAGGCCTACCGGCACTTCGACCGCGCCCGCCGCGAGTCCGGCGGGCGACCGCTGCGGCCGTGGGTCATCCGGATCGCCCACAACCTCGCCTCCAACTACTACCGCGACCGCTCGCGCCGGCCGCAGACGCCGCTCGACAGCACCGAGCCGATCGCCGCCCGGCACGACACCGTGGCGATCGCCGAGGGGCGCGAGGAGCTGCGCCAGGTGATGGCCAACCTCGAGCATCTCTCCGACGACCGCCGCGAGGCGCTGATCATGCGCTTCGCGCTCGGCATGGACAACCGCGAGATCGCCCGTGCCCTGGGCCGCTCCGACGGCGCCACCAAGGTGCTGATCCATCGCGCGATCAAGCAGTTGCAGGAGGAGATGAGCGATGACTGACTCGGGCGAGACCCTGAGCGGCAGCACCTGGGACGTCGAGCAACTGCTGGCCGACGCGCTGCGGCCGATCGAGCCGCCCCAGCGCCTCTCCGGCCGGGTGGAGGACACGCTCTCGGCGGTCACCCAAGCCGCCGCCGAGGAGCTCTCGGACTGGGCCGAGGAGCTCTCCGAGAGCGAGCTGCGGGCGCTGCGCGATCCCCGCAACTGGGTGCGGCCGGTGGTTGCCGTCGGCGCCGGTGGGGTCGCGACCGGCGCCCTGGTCCTGCTCGAGCTGCGCCGCCGCAGCAGGAACAAGGGCGAGAGCGGCCTACGCGCCCTTTCCGGCGAGCTTCGTTCGCGCCTTTAGCGGCTGCGATTGAGAGCTCTTCGCCTTCGCGGTGCCCGCCGCGGCGGCGAGGCCGAGCAGGCCGAGCACCAGGTGCAGGGTGTTGTTGCCGCCGTTGACAGGAAGGAAGCCGAGGATGGCCTCGCCGCTGCCGAGTGCGAAGCCCCAGATCGCCAGGGCGGTGAGAAGGAAGCCCAGCACGAGCGCGTAGGGGCGGGGGGCGTGGCCGGCGAGCAACAGGCCGAGCGAGCCGGTGACGATGTAGACGAGGTTGAGCCAGGCGTTGACCCTGAGCACGCCCAGCGCGGCTTCAATCGTGCCGGGGCTGCCGAACGAGGCGCTGTAGAAGAAGCCGACGATCCCGAGCACGACGAGGAGGGCGCCGACCACAGTCGCGTACAGGCGGGCGGGGCTGGCGGGCTCCATCGGCGTCGATTGTAGGCTCCGCGTCCCGATGGCCGAGACTTGCTACCGACACCCCGACCGCGAGACGGCCGTCTCCTGCTCCTCCTGCGGGCGCCCGATCTGCCCCGATTGCATGACGCCGACGCCGGTCGGCATGCGCTGCCCCGAGTGCATGCGGCAGCGGACCAAGGTGGTGCGCGGGGTCGGCAACAGCGGCGAGGGCTTCTGGCGCGCCCCGGCGACCTTCATCCTGATCGGGATCAACGTCGCCGCCTACCTCTTCGAGATCGCCGGGGGCGGGGGCGGGCTGAACAACCCCAGCTTCGCGAGCATCAACGACTTCGCCCTGCGCGGCGTCTCGGTTGCGAACGGCGAGTGGTACCGGCTGGTCACCGGCGGCTTCCTGCACGCCAGCTTCTTCCCGCACCTCGTCTTCAACATGGCGCTGCTCTTCTTTCTCGGCAGGCTGCTCGAGCCCGCGCTCGGCACCCCGCGCTTTCTGGCTCTGTACTTCACGGCTCTGCTCGCCGGTGCTTTCGGCGCCCTTCTTCTGACCAATCCGCTTGTCCCCACGCTCGGTGCCTCCGGCGCGGTCTTCGGCCTGATCGGCGCGGCCTTCGTGATCGCCCGTGGCCGTGGGATGGGCGAGCTGGCCGGCCAGCTCGGCTTCCTGATCGTGATCAACCTCGTCTTTACGTTCGGCTCCAACGACATCAGCATCGGCGGGCATCTCGGTGGCCTGGTCGCGGGACTGCTCTGCGGCCTGGCAATCGTCGCGGGTGAGCGGGGCACGCTGGGCCCGCGGCATCGGCAGGCCGAGTTCGCCGTGATGGCGCTGGTCGCGGCGATCTCGGTCGCCGGCGCCCTCGCTGTCGCCTGAGGGCTCAGTAGCGGCGGATCGGGTTCGGCGCCGTCAGCGCCGAGAAGGAGGTGTTGCCCGGCGCGTCCATCAGGTCCGGGTGCAGCAGGTGCCCGAGCAGCTCGGTCCCGTCGACCAGGCGCGGGCCCGGCTCGATGAAGGCGGCGCCGGCTTCGACGGCGAAGACCCGGCTGGCGCCGAGCGAGTCGATCAGCTCCCAGTGCTCCATCGCCTGCGCGCGGGCGTTCTCCGCCGAGCCGTCCGGCATCACGATGACGACGTCGGGGCGGAGGCTCGCCAGCTCTCCCCAGCCGACGTCGGGTGGGTTCAGCCCGGGGTCGCCGGCGACGTCCTCGCCGCCGGCGATCGAGATCATCTCCGGGATCCAGAAGCCGGCGACGCGCGGGGGATCGAAGCGCTCCAGAGCGATCACCCGCGGACTGCTCGCGCCGGACACGGCCGCCCGCACCGTCGCGAGCCTGCCCTCGAGTTCGCCCCGGATTTCATGGGCATGCTCTTCCATGCCGGTGGCCTCGCCCAGGCGGACCACCTCTTCGAGCATCTCGCTGAGCGTTGCAACGCGCATTATTTGCTCAATATCGCACCTACGGGAAAAAGCACGAGGCCGGGCAGCTATATTGCGTTCGCCGAATGGCCGAAGACGTCCCAGCCCGAAGTACCAGGCCATATAGCTGATGAGCGTTCTGCTGCTCGTCCTCCTGCTGCTGTTGATCGCCATCAACGGCTTTTTCGTCGCCGCCGAGTTCGCGCTCGTGCGCAGTCGCCGCGGCAAAATCGAACAGCTCGCCGAGGAAGGCGAATCCGGCGCCGAGGCGGTCGTCGAGCAGCTCGACAAGATCGAAGAATCCCTGTCCGCCTGCCAGATCGGCGTCACCGTCGCCTCGATCGGGATCGGCTTCCTCGGCGAGCCCTCGATCGCGAAGCTGATCGAACCGGTCTTCGGCGGGCTCTCGCACGAGGCCGCCGCGGCGATCTCGCTGGCGATCGCCTTCGCTGTGGTCACGGCGGTCCACATCAGCGTCGGCGAGCAGGTGCCGAAGATGCTGGCGATCGCCAACGCCGAGAGCACCGCCCGCCGGGTCTCGCGGCCGCTGAACTGGTTCCGGGTCGCGACCGCGCCGGTGACCAAGGGCCTGAGCTGGGTCTCCAACGGGATCGTCCGCCTCTTCGGCGTCAACCCGGGCGACCTCGAGGAGCACCACACCGCCGAGGACCTCAAGCAGATCATCGACACCTCGCGTATCGGCGGCACCCTCGACCCCGGCGAGGCGGGGATGCTCGGCGGCGTCTTCCACCTGCACGAGCAGGAGGCGCGCGAGGTGATGACGCCGATCCCGGCCGTGATCACCGTCGATGCCGCGGAGACGGTCGAGGCCGCCCTGCGCCGTTGCGTCACCTCCGGCCACACCCGCCTGGTCGTGATCGAAGACGACAACCCCGACCGGGTCAAGGGGATCGTCCACAACAACAGCCTCGCCCGCATCTACATGAGCGACGGGCCCGCGGCGACGATCGAGTCCGTCATCCGCGACGCCCTGATCGTCCCCGAGACGCGGCCGCTCGACGACCTGCTGCACGACCTCCAGGTCCAGCGCACCTCGCTCTCGGTGGTGGTCGACGAGTACGGGCGCACGGTCGGGATCGTCACCGTCGAGGACATCCTCGAGGAGGTCGTGGGGGAGATCGAGGATGAGACCGACCCCCGCGCGGCGGCGCTGCGCCGGCTCACCAACGGCGACTGGTTCGTTCGCGGCCACGTCTCCCTCGGCGATCTCGCCGACGCCGGGATCGAGCTGCCGGTCGATACCGATGCCTACAACTCCGTCGGGGGCTACGTCTTCGGCGAGCTCGGGCGGCTGCCCAAGCGCGGCGACGCGATCAAATCCAACGGCTACACGATCCGGGTCGAGGCGGTGCGGGAGAACCGCATCGAGGCGGTCCGGATCAGCGGTTCCGTCCGTTCCTCGGCCTAATTTCTCCGGGCAACCCGCGATCCGCCGAACGCTGGAGGTACCGCATGTGGGTTGTCCGCCTGACCGACAAGCAACTCGAGGTTCTGAGGGCGCTGCTGCGCTCCGAGGAACACCTCGGCCCCGCGCTGAAGGGCTCGATCGAGGCTCTCGACCTGGCCCGCTGGGACGAGCTCCCCGACGCCGAGCTCCCCTGGGAGGAGATCGAGATCATCGCCCGCCGCCAGAACATCTCCGAGGCCGACGTCATCTGGGATCTATCCGGGAAGCGAAAGGCGGCCAGCGCCGAGTAGAGCTAGCTGTAGTCGTAGAAGCCGGCGCCGCTCTTGCGCCCGAGCTTGCCCTCGCCGATCATCTCGACGATCAGGCCCGGGGGCTTGTGGGTGGGCTCGCCGGAGTCGGCGTAGAGGGCGTCGCCGATCGCCTCAGAGACGTCGAGGCCGACGAAGTCGAGCAGGGCCAGCGGGCCCATCGGGTGGCCGGCGCCGAGCTTCATGCAGGTGTCGACCTCGCCGGCCTCCATGCCGGTCCGCTCGATCATCCGCACGGCGTCGAAGAGGTAGGGGAAGAGCAGGCGGTTGACGACGAAGCCGGCCGCGTCGGGGACCTCGACCGCGGTCTTGCCGAGCGCGGCGCACCAGGCCAGCGCCTTCTCACGGGCGGCGGCGGCCCCGTCGGGGACGCAGACCTCGACCAGCTTCATCCGCGGCACCGGGTTGAAGACGTGGAGGCCGAAGAGCTTGTCCGTCCCCGCCGCCGCGGCGATCGAGGCGATGCTGAGGGAGGAGGTGGTGGTGGCGAGGTCGGCGTCGGGGCAGGCCTCGGCGATGGTCGCCAGCAGTTCGCCCTTGGGCTCGACCTCCTCGACGATCGCCTCGACGATGACGTCGCAGTGAGACAGGTCCTTCGGGTCGGTCGTCACGCGCAGCCGTGAGGGCTCGGCGCCCTCGATCTTGGCGCAGGCGGCGACGACTTTCTCCTCGGCTCGCCAGGCGGACGCCTCGCTGCGGGCCAGCAGGATCGTGTCTGCCGTGGTGGTCGAGACGGCGGCGAGACCGGTGGCGATTGCCCCGCTCCCCGCGATCCCCGGACTCTCGTACCCCTGGTTAGCGCTCATGGCCGGGTTCCTATCAATCCCTCCCCGACTCATGCCTTCCGGGGGGTCTCTCAGCCCTGGCTGACTGACCAGTCAATCGGTTATTCTTGAAAGACAAGGCGCACTCGGCGCCTCCAGCTTTGAGACGAACGGAGATGGCCATGGCGGAGAACGGAAAAGGCAAGTTCGGCGGGCGCGAGGTCGTGATCGTCGAGGCCGCGAGGACTCCGATCGGGCGTGGGCACCCGACCAAGGGCTATTACAAGGACCTGCATCCCTCGAACCTTCTCGCGAAGGTCTACGGGGAGCTGTTCGAGCGGACCGGGGTGGACCCGGCGGAGACCGGGGATGTGATCACCGGGTGCGCGCAGCAGTTCGGGGAGCAGGGCGTGAACATCGGCCGCAATGCCTGGCTCGAGGCCGGGCTGCCGGTGGAGACGCCGGCGACGACGATCGATCGCCAGTGCGGCTCCGCTCAGCAGGCGGTCAACTTCGGAGCGGCACTGATCGCCAGCGGCGTCCACGACGTCGTGGTCGGCTCCGGGGTCGAGCACATGGGCCACATCTCCTTCGCCGACGGCTACGAGGTGATGAAAGAGCACGGCTCGCCGTTCTCGCCCGAGCTGATGGAGCGCTACGACCTGATCCCGCAGGGCCTCTCGGCGGAGATGATCGCCGACAAATGGGAGATCTCCCGCTCCGAGCTGGACGAGATCGGCCTGCGCTCCCAGCAGCTCGCCGCCACGGCGACCGAGGAGGGTCGCTTCGAGCGTGAGATCGTCCCCTTCGCGGTCAATGGCGACACCTACGTCACTGACCAGGGCCTGCGCGAGACGACGCTGGAGGGCCTCGCCCAGCTGAAGCCGGCCTTCAAGGAGGACGGCAAGATCACCGCCGGCAACTCCTCGCAGGTCTCCGACGGTGCCGCCGCGGTGCTGCTGATGGCCCGCGAGAAGGCGGACGAGCTCGGCCTCGAGCCGCGGGCGCGAATCTACGACCAGACCACGGTCGGCGTCGACCCGGTGATCATGCTGACCGGGCCGATCCCGGCCACCCGCAAGCTGCTCGAGCGCAACGGGATGGCGATGGACGACATCGACCTGATCGAGATCAACGAGGCCTTCGCCTCGGTCGTCGGCGCCTGGCGCCGCGAGCTCGAACCGGACATGGACCGCGTCAACGTCAACGGCGGCGCGATCGCCCTCGGCCACCCGCTCGGCTCGACCGGCGCCCGCCTGATCACCACCCTGCTGCACGAGATGGAGCGCACCGACAAGGAGATGGGCCTGGTGACGATGTGCTGCGGTGGCGGCCTCGGCACCGGCACTCTCATCCAGAGGGTTTAGGCTGCCCAACCGATGGACCTGACGCTGTCACCATCGGAGGAGCAGTTCCGCGACGAGGTTCGCGCCTGGATCGAGGCGAACAATCCCGGCCCCGAGCCCGAGGCCGGCCTCGACGAGGTGATGGCCTTCCGGCGCGAGTGGCAGCTGAAGCTGCACGCCGCCGGCTGGGCCGGCATCTCCTGGCCGAAGGAGTACGGCGGTCGTGGCGCGACGATGATCGAGCAGGCGATCTTCGTCGGCGAGGCGGCCAGCCAGGAAGCGCCCAGCCCGGCCAACGTGCTCGGCCTGGCGATGGGCGGGCCGGTCGTGATCGCCCACGGCACCGACGCCCAGAAGCAGCGCTACCTGGAGCCGATCCTGACCGGCGACGAGATCTGGTGCCAGGGCTTCTCGGAGCCCGAGTCCGGCTCCGACCTCGCCTCGCTGAAGACGCGCGCGGTCAAGGACGGCGACGAATGGGTGGTCAGCGGGCAGAAGGTCTGGACCACGTTCGCCCAGTACGCGAAGTGGTGCATGCTCGTCGCCCGCACCGATGCCGACGCGCCCAAGCACCAGGGACTCACCTACTTCCTGATGGACATGGAGCAGGAGGGAGTCGAGGCGAAGCCGCTGGTGCAGATCACCGGCGAGGGCGAGTTCAACGAGGTCTTCATGGACGAAGCGCGGATCCCCGACGCCAATATCGTCGGCGGCGTCGGCAACGGCTGGGGGGTGGCGATCACAACGCTGATGAACGAGCGCGCCGGCCTCGCCTTCGGGGCGATCGCCCAGATCCAGAACAGCCTCACCGGGCTGGCCCGGCTGGCCGGCGAGGTCCGCACCAACGGCGGCACCGCGGCCGACGACTCCTACTTCCGCCAGCGCATCGCTCAGCTCTTCATCGAGGCCGAGACGATGCGCCTCAACGCCTACCGCGGGCTGACCAAGACGATGCAGTCCGGCATTCCCGGCCCCGAGGGCTCGCTCGGCAAGTGGCAGTGGGCCGACATCAACCAGGGTCTGACCGAGCTGGCGCTGGAGATCGAGGGCGCCTACGCGCCGCTCGCCCGCGGCTCCGAGAACGCGATCGACAACGGCGCCTGGCAGTACGGCTTCCTGCGCTCCCGCGCCAACTCGATCGAGGGCGGCACCACCGACATCCTCAAGAACATCATCGCCGAGCGCGTGCTCGGCCTGCCGAGGCTGCGCTAGGGCGACCGACTCATGTACTTCGACCTCACCGACGAGCAGCAGGCGATCAAGTCGACCGCCCACGACTTCCTCGCCTCACGCTTCAAATCGGAGCGCCTGCGGGAGATCGCGGCCGGCGATGACGGCTTCGACGCCGCCGGCTGGGCCGAGATGGCCGAGCTCGGCTGGGCCGGCCTGGCGCTGCCGGAGGAGTGGGGCGGACAGGGTCTCGGGATCGTCGAGCTGGCGATCCTCTTCGAGGAGATGGGCTATGCGCTCGCGCCCTCGCCGCTCTTCTCGAACACGATCGCCGGACTGGCTCTGAGCCTCTGTGGCTCCGACGACCTGCGCGAGCGCTACCTGCGGCCTCTCGCCGCGGGTGAGAAGCGCGGCACGCCGGCGCTCTGGGACGCGGGCTCACCGGCGACCCCCGGTGGCTTTACGATGGAGGCCAGGGCGGACGGCGGCGGCGTCGTCCTCGCCGGCGAGAAGATCCTCGTCCCCGACGCGGCCAGCGCCGACTTTTTCCTCGTCGCCACCTCGGATGGCAGGCGGCACCTGGTCGAGAGCGGCGCCGATGGCGTCACCGTCACCCCGGAGCCGGGCATCGACCCCACCCGCCGCTTCTCCTCGGTCCGTCTCGACGGCGTCCGCGTCGCTGTTGCCGACACGCTGCCCGGCGCCGAGGCCGACTACTCCCCGGTCTTCTTCCGCCTCTGCGTCGCCCTAGCCGCGGAGTCGACCGGGATCGCCCAGCGGACGATGGAGATGGCGGTCGAGTACGCCAAAGATCGCCAGCAGTTCGGCCGCCCGATCGGCGCCTACCAGGCCGTCTCGCACCGCTGCGCGCAGATGCTGCTGGAGACCGAGAACGCCCGCTCCGCCGTCTACGGCGCCGCCTGGGCCGCCGACGCCGAGCCCGAATCGCTGCCGCTGGCCGCCTCGATGGCCAAGGCCTACGCCTCCGACGCCGGCTGGCGCGTCCCCGACGCCTCGATCCAGGTCCACGGCGGCATCGGCTTCACCTGGGAGCACGACCTCCATTTCTTCCTCAAGCGCGGCCGCACCAACGCGGCGATCTTCGGCGACTCCAAGTGGCACCGCGAACGTGTCGCCGACGCCGTGCTCGCCCGCGCCGTTGCGCCGAGCGCAGCCTGACCTCGACCGCGATGGGCGCCCTCGACCGCATCTCCGTCGCCGCGATCGGCACCTCGGTCGCCGACCTCGAGGCGGAGACCCTGCGCGCCGAGGCGGCCGGGGTCGAGTGCGTCTGGGCGCCGGAGTTGTTCCGCAGCGCCGCCACCCAGGCCGCCTACCTCGCCGCGAAGACGACCAGGATCGACGTCGCCACCGGCATCCTCTGGGCCTTCACCCGCAGCCCCTTCATCCACGCGATCAGCGCCCTCGACATCGACGAGATGTCCGGCGGGCGCTTCCGGCTGGGGATGGGCGCCGGGGTCAAACGGCTGAACGAGACCTGGCACAACGCCGACTACGGCAAGCCGGCGCCGCACCTGCGCGAGGCGATCGAGGCGACGCGGCTGATCATGCAGCAGGCGAGCTCCGGCGAGCCGATCCGCTACCAGGGCGAGTACTACGACATCGACATCAAGGGCTGGGTGCGGCCGCACCCCGCGCCGCGCCAGGCAGTTCCCATCTACACCGCCGCCGTGCAGGCGGGCATGGCGCGGATGGCCGGCGACGTCGCCGACGGCCTGATCGGGCATCCGATCCAGAGCCTGCGCTGGATCGACGAGGTCGTGGTCGACGCCTTCGAGACCGGTCTGCGCCGTTCCGGCCGCGAGCGCGGGGACTTCGACTACCTGCCGACCGTCTGCTGCGCGATCGACGACGACGAGGGGCGGGCGATCGAGATGGCCCGCCGCACGATCTCCTTCTACGCAACGGTGAAAACGTACATGCCGCTCTGGGAGCTGCACGGCTTCGCCGACAATGCCGCCGCCGCCGGCGAGGCCTTCCGCCGCGGCGACCTCGCCGCCGTTCCCGCCGCGATCAGCGACGAGATGGTCGAGGCCTACTGTGCCGCCGGCCCGCTCGACAAGGTCCGGTCCAGGGTGGAGGCGACCGCGGAGCGCGCCGACGGCCTCTTCCTCACCCCGCCGACCTACTTCATCTCGCCGCAGGAGCTGAGCGAGTTCCAGAACCGGATCATCGACGCCTTCGGCCCCGGCGCCTGACCGCCGCCGCCGAATCCCGCCTGCAGGAAGTTCTCGACCGGGTGCGCGAGATCCCCGCGGGCTTCGTTCGCACCTACGGCGACGTCTCCCCGGGAGCGCCTCGCTTCGCCGGCACGGTCCTCTTCGAGGTCGACGAGCCCGACCTGCCCTGGTGGCGCGTCGTCCGCGCCGACGGCTCGCTCGCCAAGGGCGCCCGTCAGCGACGGCTGCTGGTCGCTGAGGGCGTCCCGTTTCGCGGCGAGCGGGTCGAGATGGGCGTCGCCCGTCTCGGCTAGGGGCAGATGACGATCAGATGGAAGTCGGCGTCCGCGCTGGCGCCTTTTTCGTCGCGGGTGTGGACTTCGATCGCGTTGGCGTTCGCGGCCGAGGTGTTGGTCTGGGCGGTGCCGGGGCCGGGGACCGTGGTGCCGGCGTTGTTGCGGCCGGCGACGTCGGCGCAGCCGCTGACGTTGACCGGGAAGACGACGCTGACGGCGCCGCTGCCCTCGGTCGCGGTGATCCCGGCGTCGCTGGAGCGGGCGAGGGTGGCGTTGCCGGCGCCGGCCGGGTTGTTGACGACGGCCCAGTAGGTGTGGGTCGCGCGTTCGGCGTGCCGGGCCGTCGGCACCACGCCGAGCTTGTTGGTGTTGATCTGGTACCCGGTCAGCGTCTTGTGCTTGAGCTTGCCGGCACCGATCGTCTGCTTCTGGATCGCGCCGCCGTTGATCGTCTGCGCCGCGTAGGCGGTGCCCGCCAGGGCCACGACCAGGGCGATGATCGCCACGACCATCGCGCCTGAGGGGCGCATCTGCTTGAGCTTGCTCATCTCTGGATTCCCTTCAGTCGTTGAAATCGGGTAAACCCCCCGCTTCGGGGAAGCTGCGGTCTTCCCTGCCGCTACCCGGTTGCCCGGGGGGCTGGGCGGGGAGCTTCGAGACGAAGCGCTCGAAGGCGGCGATGTCGGCGACGGCGGGGCCGTGGCCGGGGAGGATCAGGGCCGGGTTGAGCTCGGCCAGCTTGCGGATCGAGTGCCGGTTCTCGGCCGGGTCGGGCGTCAGATCCTTCGGCGGCTCGTCGAGACGGGTGCGCATCGTCAGGAAGCTGATGTTCCTGATCACGTCGCCGCAGATCGCGACCCGATCCGACTCGCGCCAGAAGATCACCTCGCCGGGCGCATGTCCCGGCGCGTGGACGACCCGGAACCCGGCGACCTCGTCGCCTTCTTCGAGGACGCGATCGACCTTATGCGGTGGTCCCTGCCAGAGTCGCCCGAAGGTTCTTGCGATCGGGTGTGGGGTCGCCGAGACGGACCGCCTTCCCTCCATCGCATCGACATCGTCGGCGTGGCAGGCCAGCGGGATGCCCCGCTCTTCGCAGATCGTCTTTGCCGCACCCTGGTGGTCGGGGTGAACATGGGTCAGCGCGAGCTGCGACAGCTCGACGCCGTCGAGCTGCTTGCGAATGCGTCCGATGTCCCAGCGCCGGCCGGCGTCGACCAGCACGTCCTCGGCGAGGTAGACGTTGATCATCGGCCGGGGGAATTCGTCGAGCCGCCAGACGCCCGGGGCGAGGTACTTCAATGCCCGATACCAAGGGTGCCGCGCGGGTCGCCGCTGTGCGCGGCCAGGTCCTCGAGCTGGGCGATCTTGCGCTCCCCTTCGAGCCGGGCGGGGTGCTCGGCGGGGAGCGGCTTGATCAGGCGGCGGATCCGGTTGCGGACCTGCAGCGCGAAGTGGGGTGTGGAGGCGCCGGCGAGGGCGCGGATGTCCTCGGCGCTGACCTCGTGGGCCTGGCCGAGCAGCTGCGGGTTCTCGGACTCGCTCACGGTTCTTCGCCGCCGATCTTGGCCAGCTCCGCCAGTTCGTTCACTTCGGCCTGCTGGTTCACGTTGATGGCCTCCTGGTCGCCGATCACCCACACGTGGTTGTAGAAGGCGCGGGTGGGGTTGGTCGTATAGCCGGGCTTCACGTCGAGAAAGTATTCGCGCAGTTCCTTTGGCAGCGTAGCGGCGCCGTCCGTGAGCAGCAGCGGGCCCCAGGTTCCCGAGGCGGAGAGGGGCGCCGCGGCGGCGGCGTCGAGCGGCGAGTCGTCGCGGGCGAGCACGAAGCCGTGGCCGGGGTCGTTGATGTTCCAGCCGAAGCCGCCGTCGGCGTAGCGGGCGAAGGCGATCGCGTTGGCGACGGGATTCTCGCCCGAGACGCGGTGGACGCCGGCGTCGATCTTGGCGATTTCCCGGACCACCGAAGAGGGAATCGCCGAGGAGGGGCCGAGGACGTAGACCGGCACCTCGGTGTGGCGCTGCAGCGCCGTCGCGGTCGCTTTCGGCAGCTTGCCGCCCGAGGCGTAGAGGACCGGGTCGCCAGAGCGCGCCGCCCAGGCCGCGGCCGGCATCGCGAAGTCGGGGGCGCCGGCGGGGGCGATGAGGACGTGGTCGGGCGGGGAGCCGAAGAGGCGGTCGCGCAGCTTCGCGATCGCCGCCGCCGTCGCGGCCGCCTCGCCGGCCTTGACCTGGGTCACCCTGCCGCCGTCCGGGGTCGTCACGTCGCCGATCGCGAACGCGATCGCGCCGCCGGTCGACCTGTCGCCCTGAGGGTCGAGGGCGTCGAGGGCTTCGGAGGTCGGATCGGGCAGACCATCGGGGCTGGAGATCAGGACCGGGGCCCGCACCGGCGCCGCCATCAGCACGGAGGCGGCGATCGCCCCCTGCCAGTCGTCTTCACCGACCAGGGTCACCGCCGCGGGGCGCTGTGCGGGGGTGGTCGAGGGGAACACCGCCAGGGCGACGCCGGCGGCGTTGGAGGCTGGGTCGGAGCCGCCGACCCTGGTCGTGTTGCCGGTGGCGAAGGTGGGATAGCCGAGCTGTTCGGCGGTCTGCGCCGCCACGGTGCCCGAATCGTTGCCGCTCTGGGCGGGCGCCGGCGTGGGCGCCGGCCCGGCAGAGCTCGAGGCGCTCTTGGAGCCGCCGCTGCCGCCGAGGATGGCGGCGACGATGAAGACGATCGCGACCAGGACCAGCGCGAAGATCCCCTTCAGCGCTCCCGGGATCGGCTTGCGCCGGCGGCGGCGCGAACGCGGTGGCTTCTGCTCCACCGGCTTGGCCTGCGGCTCGGGTGGCGTCGGCTCGGGCTCGGGCTCCTTGGGCTTGGCCTGCGGGGGTGCGGCGGCGGCCGGGGTATCCGTGGCCGGAACGTCGGCGTTGATCGGGCGGTCGGCGCTCACGGTGGGAACGCTACAGGCGGATCCTGGCTGGCCGTTCAGATAAAGTCCCGGAGGACTGGCTGACTGACCAGTCAATCGGTCCACGGCGAGGAAGGAACCAATGGATTTCGGACTTAACGACGAGCAGCTTGCGTACAAGGAGAAATGCCGGACTTTCGCCCGCGAGGTGATCCGCCCGGCGGCCGCCAAGCACGACCGCGAGGAGAGCATCCCCTGGGAGGTCATCAAAGAGGCGCGCAAGCAGGGCTTCGGCGGCCTGGAGGGCATCCAGCGCTCGGCCGCGGACTCCGAGGGCCAGATGCAGGTGATCTCCGCCGAAGAGTTCCACTGGGGCTGCGCCGGCACCGCGCTGGCGATCTCCGGCTCCGGCCTCGCCGCCGCCGGCATCGCCTCCTCGGGCACCCCGGAGCAGATCATGCGCTGGGTCCCGGAGTGCTTCGGCGACGACGAGCAGATCAAACTAGGCGCCTACGCGGTGACCGAGCCGCAGGCCGGCTCCGACGTCAAGAGCCTCAAGACCACCGCCAGGCGCGACGGCGACGAGTGGGTACTCAACGGGACCAAGGTCTTCATCACCAACGGCGGCATCGCCGACGTCCACGTCGTCGTCGCCACCGTCGACCCGGCGCTCGGCACCCGCGGCCAGGCCTCCTTCGTGATCGGCAAGGACACGCCGGGGCTCTCCCAGGGCAAGAAGGAGACCAAGCTCGGGATCCGCGCCTCGCACACGGCCGAGATCGTGCTCGAGGACTGCCGGATCCCGATCGAGAACCTGCTCGGCGGCGAGGAGAAGCTGGAGAAGAAGCTGCAGCGGGGCCGGGAAGGGAAGAAGTCGAGCGGCGCCGACGCCCTCGCGACCTTCGAGGTGACCCGGCCGCTGGTCGGCGCCTCGGCGCTCGGCATCGCCCAGGCCGCCTACGAGTGGAGCCTCGAGTACCTCGACGCGCACTCCGAAGGCGGCACGCCGCTGCTGCAGACCCAGCGCGTCCAGCAGACGCTGGCCGACGTCGCGACCGAGATCGAAGCCGCGCGCCTGCTGGTCCAGCGCGCCGCCTGGATGGGCCGCAACGGCGTCCCGATGCGGGGCGGCCAGGGCTCGATGTCGAAGCTCAAGGCCGGCGACGTGACGATGTGGGCGACGACGACGCTGATGGACCTGGTCGGCCCCGACGCCTGGAACACCGAGTACCCGCTGGAGAAGTTCTTCCGCGACGCCAAGATCTACCAGCTGTTCGAGGGCACGGCGGAGATCCAGCGGATGGTGATCTCGCGGATGCAGGCCCGCGAGTACGCCGAGCGCCTCAGCTTCGGCGCCGAGGTGGCGGCGCGGGCGATGGCCCCCAAGGAGCCCGTAGCGGCTTAACCGGTTACCGATGGGCCGATAAGTCGAGTCACAGTCAACTTATCGGCCCATCGACCTCGCTTTATGCTCGGGTCATGCACGGACCGCACGGGCACTCGCACGCGCTGGATGCCCGGCGCGAGGACAGCGGGCGGCGGATGTGGATCGCCCTGGCGATCAACGTCGCGCTGCTCCTCGCCGAGGCGGTCGGCGGCCTCCTGACCGGGTCGCTGGCGGTCCTCGCCGACGCCGGGCACCTGCTCTCCGACGTCGCCTCGATCGTCCTGGCGCTGATCGCGGTGCGGCTCGCCTCGCTGCCGGCGGCCGGGCGGCGCACCTTCGGCTATCAGCGCTCCGAGGTCCTGGCGGCGCTGGTCAACGGCCTGCTCCTGGTCGCGGTCAGCATCGGCATCGCCGTGGCGGCGCTCGGCCGCCTCTCCGACCCGCCCTCGATCGACGGCGCCGGCGTCCTCGCCCTCGGCGCCCTCGGCCTCGCCGGCAACATCGCCGCCACCGTCGTGCTCTCGCGCGGCCAGCGCGAGGACATCAATCTCGAGGGCGTGCTCCGCCACAGCGCCGCCGACGCGCTCGGCTCGCTCGGCGTCGTCCTCGCCGGTGGCTTCGTCCTGCTCGGCGGCTCCTCGATCGTCGACCCGATCGTCGGCCTGCTGATCGCGGGCCTCGTCCTCGCCTCCTCCTGGCGCCTGATCAAGGAGCCGTTCGACGTGCTGATGGAGGCGGCGCCCGCCGACCTCGACGTCGACGGGATGGGGGCGGCGATCTGCCGGGAGCAGGGGGTGCGCTCGGTCCACGACCTCCACGTCTGGACCGTGACCGCCGGCTTCGGCGCCGTCGCCGCCCACGTCGTCGTCTCCCAGGACTGCGACCGCGACCTCGTCCGCCGCCGGCTCGAGCTGACCCTGGCCGAGAGCTTCGGGATCGAGCACACCACGCTGCAGATGGAGGAAGAGGCCGACCAGGCCCTGCTGCGGGTGGAGAACGCCCCTGGCAAAGGCTGATCGCAAGCCCGGTTGCAGGGGTGATGCAGGTCACAGCCCGAAATTGGGGCTTGGCTAGCCTCGAACGATGCGCAGGAAACACTCCGTCGTGCTGGCGCTCTTCGTCGCCATCGCGGCGCTCAGCGGCATGCTCGCCGCCGCTCCGGCGGCGCCGGCCAAGGATCTTCAGTCGACGCTCGAAGCGAAGCAGTCGAAGCTGGAAGACGTGCGCGAACACAAGGACGTGCTGACGACGACGATCTCCCACTACAAGGACCAGATCGATCGCCTGACCGGCGAGGTGGCGGACATCCGCGACCGCGAGGCCGCTGTCCGCACCCGGCTCAGCGCCAAGCAGGACGAACTGAACCAGGCGGTCGCCCAGCTCGACACCGCCAAGGGACGGCTGGAGAAGCTGCGCTCCCACCTCAAACGGGCGCTGTCGGCCCTGCGCGAACGGCTGGTGGCGATGTACGAGGCCGGCAGCCCCGACCTGGCCAGCGTCCTCGTCGGCTCCAGCAACCTCGACGACCTCGCGGCCCGCACCGAATACCTCGACCGCCTGCACGGCATGGACGAAGCGGTGGTCGGCCGCGTCCGCGACCTGCGCGACCAGGTGCGCTCGATCGTGCTGCGGCTGCGCGGCGCCAAGGACCGGATCGAATCCGCCCGCGACGCGATCGCCTCCGAAGAGCAGGCGCTGGCGACGGCGCGCACCTCGCTGCAGAGCCACCAGCAGGAGCTGGTCGGCGCCCGGGCGGCCCGCGTCTCGGCCCTGGCCAAGATCGGCGAACACGAAGAAGAGCTGGATGGGTCGGTGGCCGCGATCCAGGGCAAGATCGCCGCCCAGCTCGCCGCCACCGGCTCGGCGCCGCTTCCCGCCGGGCCGATCCAGGGTGGCGGCAGCGGCCTGATCTGGCCGGTCGACGGGCCGGTCGTCTCGCCCTTCGGGCCGCGCACGATCAACGGCAGCTACGAGTACCACCCCGGGATCGACATCGCCGTGCCGGAAGGGACGCCGATCCGCGCCGCCGCGGCCGGTACCGTGATCTTCACCGAGCCCGAGGCGAGCAGCGGCGGCTACGGCAACTACACCTGCATCGACCACGGCGGCGGGCTGTCCACCTGTTACGCCCACCAGACCTCCTTCGCGGTCTCGGCCGGGCAGTCGGTCTCCCAGGGGGAGATCATCGGATACAGCGGCTGCACCGGTTACTGCTTTGGGCCACACGTCCACTTCGAGGTTCGTATAAACGGCGTCGTCACCGACCCCATGGGTTACCTTTAGCAATGAGGGATGGTCCGCCAGGCGCACACCTATCTGGTCGGCGCGATGTCCGGCGCGACTCTGATCGCGATCGCCATCGCCTTCTTCGTCGTGCTCGTCTCCGCCCAGGTATTTAGGGACTGGCCGCTTGCCGCCCTCGGTGGCGGTGGCGATGAGACGGCGGCAGTCTCCAGGGCGCACCCTGCCGGTGGTGCGGGTGCGGCAGGTGGCTCCGTCGCCATCGCAGCGGGCGCCGGCAAAGCCTCACCGGCAGCCGGAGAGCCTGCGGGAGGCAGCAGCGACGCCATCGCCGGCGGCGACGGCGTCGGCACCTCAGATGGGGGTCAGATCACGACGACCGCGCCGGGCGAATCGGCACCCGGCACCGGCGGCCAGGGCGGCGGCTCCGGAAGCACCCCCTCGCCGCAGAGTCCCAGCTCGACCAGCCCGTCCGGCTCTTCGTCGTCCGGCGGCGGCTCCTCGGGCGGTGGGGGAGGCGGAGCGACAAGCGGTGGTGGCGGCGGGAGCACCAGCGGCACCACGTCCACGCCCTCGGCCCAGGTCACCGAAACCGTCAACGGCACGGCCACGAAAGTCGATGAAACGGCGCTTGGCGGAACGCTTCAGGAAACCGGCGTCAGCGGAATCACCGAAAGTGTCGTCAACGGTGTCGCCGGCCCCGAATCGACGGTCGGCAAAGTCGTCGATGAAACCGTCGGCGCCGTCGGCGGCCTGCTGCACGGCAACCGCTGAACCCGGTTAAGGCCCAACCGGTCACAATGCCGGTCCGATGGCGGAGCAAGAACAGGCGGGGTCGGTCGTGAGCGGCGACCCGATCGAGGGCTCGGCGGTCTACCCGGCCGGGAGCCGGGTCAACGAGCGCGGCCACCTCGAGGTGGCCGGCTGCGACGTGGTCGACCTCGCGGCCGAGTTCGGCACCCCCGCCTACATCTACGACGAGGACGACGTCCGCGCCCGCGCCCGCGCCTATCGCGAGGCCTTCCAGCGCCGCAGCGACGACTTCGAGGTCCTCTTCGCCAGCAAGTCGCTGCCCTGCACGGCCGCCTACCGGCTCTTCGCCGAGGAGGGCCTCTCGGTCGACGTCGCCTCCGGCGGCGAGCTGCACATGGCGCTGCGGGCCGGCTTCGACCCCGACCGCATCCACATGCACGGCAACAACAAGAGCGACGAGGAGATCCTCTTCGCGGCCCGCTCCGGGATCCGCCACCTGATCCTCGACTCCTTCGACGAGATCGAGCGCTGCGAGCGGCTGCTCGACTCCCCGCAGCGCGTGCTGATCCGGGTGACGCCGGGGATCAAGCCCTCGACCCATACCTATGTGCAGACCGGGCAGCTCGACTCCAAGTTCGGCTTTGGCCTCGAGGACGGGCTGGCGGCGCGGGCGATCGAGCGCGTGCTCGCCTCCGACACGCTCGACCTGGTCGGCCTCCACGCCCACATCGGCTCGCAGATCTTCGAGCTCGAGCCATACAAGCTGGCGATCCGCGCCCTCGGCGAGCTGGCCGGCGACTGGTGCGAGGTCGTCAACGTCGGTGGCGGCCTCGGCGTCGCCTACACCGCCGAGGACGAGCCGCCCTCGATCGACTCCTACGTCGACGTCAAGGTCCGCGGCGTCGCCGAGGTCTTCGGCGAGGGCGTGCGGATCCTGGTCGAGCCGGGCCGCTCGCTGGTCGCCAACGGCGGCGTCACCGCCTACCGGGTCGGCACCGTCAAGGAGATCCCCGGCGTCCGCACCTACGTCGCCGTCGACGGCGGCATGTCGGACAACATGCGGCCGATGCTCTATGGCTCCCGCTACGAAGCGCTCGTCGCCGACCGCGCCGCCGCGGCACCCGATTCCCTGGTGACGATCGCCGGCATGCACTGTGAGTCCGGCGACATCCTCGTCCGCGACGCCAACCTGGCCGCGCCGGCCGTCGGCGACGTCCTGGTCACCCCCGCGACCGGCGCCTACGGCTACGCGATGGCCAGCAACTACAACGGCGTGCCACGGCCACCGGTCGTCTTCTGCAGTGGCGGCGAGGCGCGGGTCGTGGTCCGGCGCGAGACCTACGAGGACCTGACCGCACGCGATGCCTGAGGGCTCCAAACCGATCCGCATCGGGCTGCTGGGGCGCGGCACGGTCGGTGCCGCCTTCGCCGGCCTGCTCGCCGAGCGGGCGGATGCGGTCGAGGCCGCGACCGGCCGCCGTCCTGAGATCTCCGGAGTGCTGACCCGCTCCGAGGGGGACTTCGGGGCGATCCTCGGGCGCTCCGACATCGTCGTCGAGTTGATGGGGGGGACCGATCCCGCGCGTGAGTTCGTCCTCGACGCGATGCGGGCGGGCAAGCCGGTGGTCACCGCCAACAAGCAGCTGCTCGCCCAGCACGGCGACGAGCTCTTCGGCGTCGCCCGCGAGGCCGGTGTGCAGCTGCGCTTCGAGGCCGCCGTCGCGGCGGTGATCCCGATCGTCCGCACGATCCAGGAGAGCTTCGGCGTGACCGAGATCTCGAAGGTTTTCGGGATCGTCAACGGCACCACCAACTTCATCCTCAGCGAGATGGCCGAGACCGGCGCCGGCTACGACGAGGTGCTGGGCCGGGCTCAGGAGCTGGGCTACGCCGAGGCCGACCCCAGCGACGACGTCAGCGGCGCCGACGCCGCGGCGAAGATGGCGATCCTCGCCCGCCTCGCCTTCCACACCCCGGTGACGCTCTCGGAGGTCCCCTACGAGGGGATCGAGGCGATCCAGCCCGACGACCTCGCCTACGCCAAGGAGCTCGGCCTCTCGCTGAAGCTGCTCGGCGTCGCCGAACGGCGCGACGGCGGCATCAGCGTCCGCGTCTTCCCCTGCTTCCTCTACCCCGGCCACCCGCTGGCGCCGATCGAGGGGCCGTTCAACGCGGTCATGGTCGAGGCGCCGGCGATCACCGAGGTGACGATGTCGGGACCGGGGGCGGGGGGGCTGCAGACCGCCTCGGCGGTGCTCGGCGACGTCGTCTCGATCCTCGCCGGCGACGCGCCGGTGCACGAGACCCGCGCCGACCTGCCGATCGTCGCCGACGTCACCTCCTCCTTCTACCTCTACCTCGAGGTCGCCGACCGGCCCGGGGTCCTGGCCACGGTGGCGACGGTGCTCGGCGACAACGAGGTCTCGGTCAAGAGCGTGGTCCAGCGCGGCGCCGGTGCCGATGCGCGCCTGGTGATGGTCGTCCACGAGTGCCTGGAGTCGCGCTTCGCGGCGGCGCTGGAGGCGCTCGCCGCCCTCGACGACCTGCGCTCGCCGCCGCGCTCGATACATGTCATAGAGAAGGAGTTCTAGTGGCGGCCGGGCTGATCGACCGCTACCGGGACAAGCTCTCGCTCAAGCCCGGCGACCCGGTGGTGACCCTGAACGAGGGCTCGACGCCGCTGATCGAGGCGCCGCGGCTCTCGGAGCGGATCGGCTCCCGTGCCTACCTCAAGTTCGAGGGCGCCAACCCGACCGGCTCCTTCAAGGACCGGGGGATGACCGTGGCCGTGTCGCGGGCGAAGGGGCGCGGGGCGGAGGCCGTGATCTGCGCCTCGACCGGCAACACCGCCGCCAGCGCCGCCGCCTACGCCGCCCGCGCCGGGATGCGAGGTGCGGTGATCGTGCCCGAGGGCAAGATCGCGATCGGCAAGCTCGCCCAGGCGCTGATGCACGGCGCCCGCGTGGTCGCCCTGCAGGGGAACTTCGACGACGCCCTGACGATCGTCCGCGAGATCGCCCAGAAGCACCCGGTCGAGCTCGTCAACTCGGTCAACCCGCACCGCATCGAAGGCCAGAAGACGGCGGCCTTCGAGGTGGTCGAGGACCTGGGGGAAATGCCGGGGGCCCTGGCCATCCCCGTCGGCAATGCCGGCAACGTCACCGCCTACTGGCGCGGCTTCCAGGAGCTGGGTGACCTCAACCTCGACAAGGTAGGGGTCACTGGTTCGAGCCCACTTCCCGTCCTCTACGGCTTCCAGGCCGAGGGCGCGGCGCCGCTGGTGATCGGCTCCCCCGTGGCCGAACCGGAGACCGTCGCCTCGGCGATCCGGATCGGCAACCCCGCCCGCTGGGAGGAGGCGATGACCGCCTTCACGACCTCGCGCGGCCGCGTCGCCGCCGTCTCCGACGAGCAGATCCTCAACGCCTATCACTGGCTCGCCGACAGCGAAGGCGTCTTCTGCGAGCCCGCGTCCGCGTCATCCGTGGCCGGCCTGCTCGCCCACGGCCTGCCGGTCGTCGAGGGTGCCGCAACCCCGGAGTCGGTCGTCTGCGTGCTCACCGGCCACGGCCTCAAGGACCCCGACACCGCCCTCGGCAAAGCCCCCGCGGTGATCAACTGCGCCAATGACCTCAGCGCCGTCGAGCGGGCCGTCTTCGATTGACCGTCCGGCACCGACTCGTCCGCGTCCCCGCCTCCTCGGCCAACCTCGGCCCCGGTTACGACGCGATGGCGGCGGCGGTGGCGCTGCATCTCGATCTGGAGGTGGAGGAGACCGGCGAGTTCTCGCTCGACCCGGGCGGGCTCGACGTCTCGACCGGGCGCGACAACCTGGTCGTGCGGGCCTTCGAGAGCCTGCACTCCGCCGATGGCATCGCCTTCCGCCTGCGCAGTGAGATCCCGCTCGCCCGCGGCCTCGGCTCCAGCGCCGCGGCGATCGTCGCCGGCCTCTTCGCCGCCGACCACCTCTTCGAGCTGGCGTTGAGCCGCGAGCAGATGCTGGTCAAGGCGAGCGAGCTGGAGGGGCACCCGGACAACGTCGCCGCGGCGATCTACGGCGGCTTCGTGATCTGCGGGACCGGGGACGGGGGAGAGCCGCTGGCCGCCCGTTTCAGCCCCCCGGAGGAACTCGAGGGCATCGCCGTGATCCCGCCCGAGGAGGTCTCGACCAAGCTCGCGCGTGAAGCGATTCCGACTGAGGTGCCGCTGGCCGACGCGGTCGCCAACGTCTCCGCCGTCGCGCAACTGGTGCTGGGCCTGCAGAGCGCCGACCTCGACCTGGTCAGCCGCGGCCTCGCCGACGCGATCCACCAGCCGCGCCGTCGCGACCTCTACCCGCGCTCGATGGAGATCGTCGACGCGGCCGCCGAGCTGGGTGCGCTGGGGGCGACGATCTCCGGCGCCGGCCCGACCGTGCTCGTCTGGACCACCTGGCAGGACGCCGGCAACGTCGCCGCCGCCCTCGAGGCCCGCTGTGCCGGCTGGGCCGAGGTCCGGCGCCTGCCGTTCACCCCCCAGGGCGCCGACGTCCCCGAGCTCTGAGATGGACTGGGTCGTCCAGATCGGCCTGATCGAGCTGGCGATCGGCGGCCTGCTCGGCTGGGCGATGGTGGTCCGCGAGGAGAAGCCGGACTGGCTGGTGCGGATCGGCGTCGTCGCGCCGCACCGGATCCGCCAGGTCCACCTCGACTACGTGATGATGGGCCTGATCCTGATCGGCGCCGGGCTGGCGATTCCGAGCCTGCCGACGGCGATCGCGGTCGCCCTGGTTTTCGGCACCGCCGTCAACCCGCTGCTCTTCGTCCCGCTCGCCTTCGACCCCGAGGTCGAGAAGCGGCTCTGGTACCGCGCACTTTCGGTTGTCTCCTTCATCGGCGTCAGCGGTGGCCTCGTCGCCGCCGCGATCGTCGGCCCGGGCTGAACACCCGTCCGCCCCGCCGCGGCCGCGGCTAGGATCGCGGCCATGCCAAGCCAGCCGAAGTTCAAATGGATCGCGGCGCTCGCAGCCGCAGCCGCGCTGCTCGCGCTTCCCGCCGCCGCCCAGGCGACGCTCGCCTTCACGCGAAACCCTCTGCACCCGCTGGTTTTCGCCGCCAACGACAACGGCTCCCATGCCCACAAGGTCGGCCCCGGGCGGTCCCCCAAGGTCTCTCCCGACGGGCTCTCGATCGCTTACCTGCGCGAAGGCCCGGGTCACGCCCAGGAACTGGCGCTCGCCCCGGCTGCCGGCGGCCCCACCCGCACCCTGATGGTCGGCTGGCAGGACAGTTTCTCGCTCGCCTTCTCGCCCGACTCGAAGACGATTGCGGCACTGCGCGGCGGCGAACTCGGCAAGCGCAAGTTGGTCCTGATCGACGTCGCCACCGGCGCTCAGAGCTTCGTCGCCAGCGGCTACTTCAGCGGCTTCAGCTTCTCGCCCGATGGCACCGAACTCACCTACGCGAAGGCGGGCAGCGAAAAGTACCCGCCTCGCAGCGACGTCTACCGATTCGGCATCCCGATCGGTGAGTCGCTCCGCTTCGTCCCTCCGGTCCGCATCACCGACGACCACAGCTCCGAGGACCCGCTCTGGGGCCCCACCGGCAAGATCGTCTTCGTCAGGCTGATCGACGCCCAGAAGCGCAAGTACGGCCCCAAGAACGAGCTCTACCTGATGAATCCCGACGGCAGCGGGGTCAAGCGCCTGACCCGCACCAAGGTCGACCCGCTGCTGCAGGGCCTCTCGCCGACCCAGTGGTCGGCGAACGGCCAGCGGCTGCTGACCGAGTTCGGCGGTCAGGATACGACCTACGCGGTCACGGTCAACCCGAAGACGGGCGCCGAAAAGACCCTGACCAAGGAACGCGAGGTCGGCTTCGTCGGTACCGCCCTCTCCGCCGACGGCAGCACCGTCCTCGGTGACACCGGCGGCTTCGAACCGGGCCCCGACCACAAGGTCGTGACGATCCCCTACACGGGCGGCAAGCCGAAGGTCCTGGCCAAGAACGCCTCCGAACCTTCCTGGAACCGCTGAGCGGGCGCCCCGAGCGAACGGAGGAAGTCGATGGCCGGCGGCTACACGATCAAGCACCGTGACGAGTTCGAGTCGATGGAGGGCTCCGGGGACACGACCTGGAAGCTGGCCCGCAAGGCGCTCGGCACCTCCGCCTTCGGCTTCAACATCGTCGAGATCGCCCCCGGTGGAGGGCTGCCCGAGCACGACGAGTCCGGCAGCGGCCAGGTCGAGCTCTACGCGATCCTCGAGGGCGAGGCGGTCATCCGGATCGAGGGGGAGGACCACCCGGCCTCCGCTGGCACCTTCGCCTCGATCGAGCCCCCGGCCAGGCGCACCATCCTCAACCGCTCCGACGCCAGGGTCACCGCTCTGTTGATCGGCGTGAAGCCAAGCGAGGACTACGAGCCGCTTTCCTGGGCCTGAGCAGGAAATAACAGAGCGGCTTGCCCAGCCGCCTATAATCCGCCGACTCGTCAACCCGTCGCGCGCCCGCTCGGAGAAGGTGCGGAAACCGGGAGGTCACAAAATGTCGAAGCACCAGTCCGCCGGCGTGAGCGTCAAGCGCTACTCGCCTGAGCTGCCCTACAAGCCACTGGTATCGCCGCCGAGCGTCGAGGACAAGGACGCCTGCGCGATCTATGCGTCGGTGCGCAAGGACGCGACGCCGAGCCACGAGCCAATCGTGCTGGCGATCCCGGCGCTGCAGAAGATGCTCCACCGCGCCGGTAACGTCGACGGCGAGGGAGACGGCTGCGGGCTGATGCTCGACCTGCCGCGAAAGATCTGGGCCGAGGAGGTTCGCGCCGACGGCCACGACCCCTCGCTGACCCTCGACGACTCCTTCGCCGTCGCCCACATCTTCATCGAGCGCTCCCAGGACCGCGACAAGATCCAGCACGACGCCCGCGAGCTGCTGCGCGAAGGCGGCTTCCGCGTCCTCGCCGAGCGGATCGGCGTCGTCAACTCACCCGCCCTCGGGCCGACCGCCCGTGAGGAGGAGCCGCACTTCTGGCAGCTTGCCGGCCTGGTCCCGGACGCCGCCCACCGCGACCGCGTCCTCTTCGAGCTGATGATCGAACTGGAGAAACGGCTCGAGGTCCACGTCCCGTCCTTCTCCGCCTCGACCTGCGTCTACAAGGTGATGGGCGCCCCGAACGTGCTCGGCGAGTACTACCCCGACCTGCGCGACGAGCGCTTCGAGACGATCGGCTGCTTCGGCCACAACCGCTACTCGACCAACACCTGGCCCTCCTTCAAGCGGGTGCAGCCGTTCTCGGCGCTCGGCCACAACGGCGAGATCAACACGATCGAGCAGCTGCGCCAGGAGGCGCGGATGCTCTCGGTGCCGATCCAGCCGAACTCCTCCGACTCCCAGGACCTCAACCGCACGATCGACACGATGGTCAGCCGCGAGGGCTTCAGCCTCGCCGAGGCGATGGAGATGGTGGTGCCGCCGATCGTCGAGGAGATCCGCTCGATGCCCGCCGACCTGCACCCCTTCTACATGTACCTGCACCAGGCGATGGGGCCGTTCGCGCAGGGCCCGGTCGCGCTGATCGCCCGCCACGCCGACGAGTGCGTCTTCTCCGCCGACGCGCTCGGGCTGCGGCCGCTGTGGCAGGTCGAGACCGAGAACGACTACGTCTTCAGCTCCGAGCCGGGCGTCGTCTCGGTCCACAAGATGGTCTCCGAGCCGAAGCCGCTCGCCCCTGGCGAGAAGGCGCTGGTCGCGATCGACCGCGAGCGCAAGCGCTCGACCCTGCACGCTCACGACGCGATGCTGCGGATCGTCCGCGACAGCTGGCTGAAGCGCAACGGCGTCGAGGAGGCGGCCGGCTACGACCGTGCCCTGGAGACCGGCGGGCCGCTGGAGGGCGAGGACGTCCCCGGCTACTCCGACGCCGGCCCCGAGGAGCCGGTCAAGGTTGCCGACCGCGTCCTCGCCGGCTTCGGATGGCAGCGCGACGACGTCAAACTGGTCCAGCAGATGGCCTCCAACGGGGCCGAGCCGGTTGGCTCGCTCGGCTACGACGGGCCGCTGGCGGCGCTCTCGCCCGAGCGCCAGAACCTTGCCGACTATTTCAAGGAGACGGTCGCCGTCGTCACCAACCCGGCGATCGACCGCGAGCGCGAGATGGAGCACTTCTCGACCCGCGCCCTGTTCGGCCGCCGCCCCTCGCTCGACCATGCCGGCGAGGACACGGGAACGGTCGAAACCGAGTTCCCGGTGATCCTCGGCGGCCACCACGGCCTGGCGCCGCTCTCCGACAAGACCTACCGCCGGATTGCCCGCGAGCACCGCACCTACCTGCTCGAGGACCTCTGGGAGGAGTTCCGCGGCCGTGCCGCCGCCGTCGACATCTCGCTGTTGGAGTCGGAGACGACCCGCGGCGCGATCGAGCGGATCAAGCAGGAAGCGGTGAAGAAGGTCCGCAACGGCGCCGAGCTGCTGATCCTCACCGACCGCACCGTCTATGACGGCGAGCGCCGCTACCTCGACCCGCACCTGGCGATCTCCGCGGTCGACCAGGCGCTGAAGCAGTTCCGGGTCGAGCCGGGCGAGGAGAACCTGCGGCGCCGCTGCGGCATCGTCCTTCGCTCGGCCTCGATCCGCAACGTCCACGACACGATGCTGGCCCTCGGCCTCGGCGCCAACGGCGTCTGCCCGTACACGATGGTCGAAGTGGTCTGCGTCGAGGACTACGAGACCGACGTCTCCAACCTCTGCGCCGCCCTGACCAAGGGAATCGAGAAAGTGATCTCGACGATCGGCATCCACGAGGTCCGCGGCTACGCCCGCCAGTTCTCCTCGATCGGCGTCAAGCCGGAGCTGGCCGAGATCTTCCAGACCGAGGCCTTCGCCGCCTCCGCCACCGGCGGCACCGGCTTCGCCGACCTCGACGAGGACACCAACGAGCGCGCCCGCGCCCTCAGCGGCGACGACGAGGCCGCCAAACCGGCGAAGACGTTCCGCTTCTACCCCAAGGTCTACAAGGCCGCGATCGCCACCGCCAACGGCACCGGCAGCTACGAGGACTACTCGCAGAAAGTCCGCGACCTCGAGCACCAGAGCCCGATCTCGATGCGCCACATCATGGGTCTGAAGGGCGACCGCGACCCGGTCGACCCGGCCGGTGTCGACGCCGGCGTCGGCCATCACGACTATCCGATCGTGATCTCCTCGATGAGCTTCGGCTCCCAGTCCGAGCCGGCCTTCCGCGCCTACGCGGAGGCGGCCAAAGCGACCAACATCCTCTGCGTCAACGGCGAGGGTGGCGAGATCCGCGACATGTACGGGCACTACCGCAAGTGGCGCGGCCAGCAGGTCGCCTCCGGCCGCTTCGGCGTCTCGGCGGAGATGCTCAACTCCTCCTACCTGGCGGAGATCAAGATCGGCCAGGGCGCCAAGCCCGGCGAGGGCGGCCACCTGCCCGGCAAGAAGGTCTCGGCCAAGGTCGCCGCCGCCCGCAACGCGGCGCCCGGCACCGACCTGATCTCGCCCTCCAACAACCACGACCTCTACTCGATCGAGGACCTCGCCGAGCTGATCGACGAGCTGAAGACGGTCAACCCGGACGTGCGCGTCTCGGTCAAGGTCCCGGTGGTGCCGAACATCGGCACGATCGGCCTCGGCATCGCCAAGGCCGGCGCCGACATCATCACCCTCTCCGGCTTCGAGGGCGGCACCGGCGCCGCCCGCCAGCACGCGCTGCGCCACGTCGGCCTGCCCTCGGACATCGGCACCCGCGCCGTGCACCGGGCGCTGATGGAGGCCGGGTTGCGCAACCGGGTCGAGATCTGGGCCGACGGCGGCTACCGCACCGGCCACGACATCGTCAAGCTGCACTGCCTCGGTGCCAACCGCATCGGCTTCGGCACCCTGGCGATGGTCAGCCTCGGCTGCACGATCTGCCGCGGCTGCCAACTCGACACCTGCCACGTCGGCATCGCCACCCAGATCGAGACCGTCGAGCAGGCCCAGGAGCACGGCCTCAAGAAGTTCACCCCGCAGGAGGTCGACCTGGCCGCCGAGAGCTGCGCCCGCTTCTTCTCCTCGATGGGGGAGGAGGTCAAGCAGGTCGTCGCCTCGCTCGGCTACGAACGCGCCCAGGACCTGGTCGGCCGCTACGACCTGCTGGAGCAGGTTGCCGCCCACGACAGGATCGACCTGGCGCCGATGATCACGCCGCTGGAGGAGTTCCTCGACCTCGAGCCGATCGACCTGCCGGTGGCGGAGGAGATGGTCGAGGCGCGGGCCGAAGCGGGCATGGTCGTCGCCCGGCCGATCCGCATGGAGGAGAAGCAGGCCTCGACCGCGATCGGGGCGCTGGCGCCCGAAATCTGCTCCGGGCGGACGCTGCGCAGCGAGTTCCCCCGCGCCACCGACGCCAACGACCGCGTGCTCGGCACCGAGCTCTCCGGGGCGATCGCCCGCTCGCGCATCTTCGAAGACGGCCCCGAGTCCAACGACGAGGTGCTGGCCAGCCTCGAGTTCAACGGCGGCTCCGTAGCCGGCCAGGGCCTCGGCGCCTTCAACGCCTACGGCGTCTCGATCCGCATCGAGGGCGGCGCTCAGGACGGCGTCGGCAAGACGATGCTGGGCGGCTCCATAGCGATCCTCAAGGGCAAAGGAGCCCGCGGCAAGCGCCTCAACGGCTCGGTCGGCAAGTCCTTCGCCTACGGTGCCCAGCGCGGCCGACTCTACGTCCAGGGCTCGGCCGACTCGCGCTTCTGCATCCGCCTCTCCGGCGCCGACGTCGTCCTCGCCGGCGAGCCCGAAGAGGCCATCGACGACAGCCGCGGCTGCGTCGTCGATCGCGCCAACGCCAAGGGCTTCGCCTTCGAGTACATGACCTCCGGCCGCGCCATCGTTCTCGGCGACCTCGGCCCCTGGGCCTGCGCCGGGATGACCGGCGGCCGCGTCTACGTCCGCCACAACGCCTTCGGCATCGACCGCGACGCGATCACCCGCCGCCTCGGCGAGGGCGCCAAGGTCCAGCTCAAGGACCTCGATGCCGAAGGCCTGATCGACATCGACGACCTGATGAACCACTACGCCGAGGAACTCCGGGCGACCGGACAAAACGACGAGGCCGACCGCGTGCTCAACCTCGCTGCTGACGCAACGAGCAACTTCCTCATGGTCGTGCCGGAGAAGGTTCAGGCGGATCCGAGCATTTCGACTGAGTAGAGAGGGGCCGGGCACTGCTCCTGGCTCAACTTTTTTGAGAATTGCCTGCCGCCTCCGAGATTGTGCGCGGCAAAAAAGTACAAGCCGCCTGGAGCAGTGCCCGGCCCCTCTCAGCGAGGCGGGATGCTACGGGAGGCCCGCTCGCGGGTCTGCTGACCAGGCCGGAGCTCAAGGCGAGGGATGGGGTCCCCATCCCTCGCCTCCCACCTACTCCCTGGTCAACAGATCCGCGATCGCCCGCACCTCCTGCAGCAACCCGTCGAGCATGCGCTCGGTGGAGCTGTGGATGCGGTGCTCGGCAGCCTGGCGATCGGCCTCGACCTGGTCGATGCGCTGCTCGAGGGTGCGGGTACGATCGTCGATCCTGCGGACGGAGCGTTCCAGCTTCTTCTCGCTCTTGCGCAGGCGCTTCTTGACGTAGAGGCGGGTGTCCTCGCGCAGGGCGTCGAGCTCGCGGCGCAGGGCTTCGTCGTCGATGCCGGTGCCCTGCGGTTCGGCAAGCATCTCTTCGACGCCGAGGCGGACGCGCTCGATCTCCTCGTGCAGCTGGGCGCGGGCGCGGTCGGCGGCGAGGGAGATTCCCGGAGCTCCTGAGGGCAGCGGGGGGTCCACCGGGTTCGGGGCGGCATTCACCCGGGTGATCCTAGGGACGGGGGTGGCCGGAACCCGGGAGTCAGCGCTGGAGGACGTAGAGGTGGTGGCAGCCGATCGTCAGCTCGTCGCCGTCGCGCAGCGGGCCCCACTCGACCGCCTCGCCGTTGACGAGGATGCCGTTGAGGCTGCGGTCGTCGAGCACGCGCAGCGGCTTTCCCGGTTCGGCGACGACCATCGCGTGGCGGCGGGAGACGCTGGGGTCGTCGAGCCGCAGGTCGGCTCTGGCGCTGCGGCCGATCCTGGTCCAGCCGCGCTCGATCGCGAAGGTGACGATCTCGCCGTCGTCTTCGCGGCGGGCCAGGTGGTGGCCCGAATGCTGCAGCCGCTCGCGCGCCTCGTCGAGCCATCTGGGTGGGCCGGGCTCGGTGGGCACGGCGAACTCTCTCGTCGTCCCGGCGTGGTCCTGGCGAGACTCGAAGATCGAGTCGCGGCGGTACTGGCCGCCGCCGCAGCTGGGGCAATCGGGCAGCTCATCGGTCTCGCGCATCGACAGCTGCGAGCCGCAGGTCAAGCAGAAGAAGATGCCCTCGCCCGGTGTCGCTCCGGTCTCGTAGCGGTCGTCGAGCGGGCTGCTGCCAACGCTGTCGAAGATGGGATAGCTCCTTTCGGGCGCCTTGTCACGATCCTATCGCGCCCCTGCCGCCGCGTCACTCAATTTCGCTGGTGTGGTCCGGGCCGGCGGGCCGGCGACTAGAATCGCGGCCCGATGGGCCCGATCAGAGCCGAGACCGAGATCGATGTCCCGCGCGAGCGGGTCTTCGCGGCGATCGCCGACCTCGCCGCCCGGCCCTCGTTCACGGATCACTTCCTCTCCGACTTCCACCTGACCCGGATCGAGTCGACCGGCGTCGGCGCCGGGGCGCGGTTCAGGGCGCAGGCGCCGCTGCGCTCGATCTGGATGGACACGACGATCGTCGAGCTCGACGAGCCGTACCGGATCGTCGAGCGTGGCCAGGGCGGGCGGGTCAACCGGATCCCGACCAACACGGCCTGGGAGCTGAAGGAGGGGCCGGGGTCGCTGACCTCGGTGCGGGTCTCCTTCTGGACCGAGCCCGGGGGGCTGGACCGCGGCCTGGAGCTGATCTCGGCCGGCTCGGTCTGGCAGGAGCGCGGCTGGCGGGAGGCTCTGCGCAGGCTCCGCGACGCGCTTGAGGGCGACGCTCCGGGGGGCAAGCGGATCGCCGTCGCCGGAGGCAACAGATACGCGACCGGCATCCCTTAATAGACTCTCGCCGCCGATGTCCCCGAACCGCAGACTCGTCCTACCGCTGCTCGCCGCCCTGGCCCTGGGCCTCCTCGTGGTCGGCGTATCCGCCTGCGGCTACTCGAGCAGCTCCAAGGACGTCGTCGAGGGCGAGCCGGTCGAGCTGGGCGATCTGCAGTTCAACGTCACCTTCTCGCGCTTCCTCAACCCGAACGACAACGAGGACTCGGCCTACCTGGTCGGCCAGCCGCCGGCCCCGGAGGGCTACAACTACTTCGGCATCTTCTTCGAAGTCCAGAACGAAAGCGAAGAAGTGCAGACGCTGCCGTCGACGCTGAAGATCACCGACGCGACCGACGAGACCTACGACGTGATCCCGAGCGAAAGCCTCTACGCGCTCCCGTTCGGCGGCGAAGTCGAATCCCAGGAACAGATCCCGGTTCTCGACTCGACTCCCCAGCAGGGCCCGATCGAGGGCTCGCTGGCGCTCTTCCTGCTGCCGGCCGAAGCTTCCGACAACCGCCCGCTGACGCTGCACATCCCCGGCGCCGACGGCGAAAACGCCGAAGTCAAGCTCGACCTCTAGCGGCGCCACCCGGCCGGGCTAGAGGCCGGCGGAGAGGACTTCGGAGGCGATCGGCGCGGCGACTTCGCCCCCGGCCGCTTCGGCTTCGATCAGCAGCACCCCGACCGCCAGCTTGGCCTTTTCGGCCGGGGCGAAGGCGGAGAACCAGGCGTCCTTGATCTGGACGGGATTTTCGGATTCCTCCTGGCCGGGCTTGGGGCCGAGCTCGGCGGTGCCGGTCTTGCCCGCCACCTGGGCCTGGGGGATCGCCCCGGCGGTGCCGGTCCCTTCGGTGACGACGCCGATCATCAAATCGGTCATCTCGCCGGCCAGTTTCTTCGACATCACCCGCACCGGCTGGGCATGTGGGCGCAACTTCTTGTTGGCGACGACCGAGGTCGGCATGCGGACGCCGTCGTTGCCGATCGTCTGCGCCACGCTCGCCATCTCCAGCGGCGTGGCGAGGACTTCGCCCTGGCCGATCGCGGAGACGCCGAGGTCGATTTCTTCGCCGATTTCTTCCGGGATCGTCGATTCGGGCAGTTCGGCTTCGCGGACGAGCCGCGGTGCGTAGAGGGTGGGGGGCGCATTGAAGCCGAAGCTTTCCGCCATCCCGACCAGTTCGTCGTTGCCGATCTTCGGGCCGAGGGGGGCGAAGTCGGCGTTGCAGGACTCGGCGAAGGCCTGCTTCAGGGTGCCGCCGCAGTACTCGCCGTTGGCGTTGTTGAGAAAGCGGCCGCCGACGTTGACCCCGTTGGTGATTTCGAATTCTTCGTCGAGCGCGAGCACGCCCTTCTTCAGGGCGGCGGTGGTGGTGAGGATCTTGAAGGTGGAGCCGGGCGGCTGCGGGGCCGAGTAGGCCTGGCCGGCGAGGGCGCGGACGTCGCCGGTCCTGGCGTCGAGCACGGCGACGCCGCCGGCGCGGCCGGCCAGGGCGGCGACCGCCGTTTCCTGCAGCCCGGGGTCGATCGTCGTCTTCACCGGGGCGCCCGGCTGCGGGTCGGCTTTGGCGAGGGTGCGGGGGGTGGAGCCCGATGCGCCGACTGCAAGCAGCGAACCGCCAGGCTTGCCGGCGAGGCGGGTGTTGAAGGCGCGCTCGAGGCCGCTGATGCCGACCGGCGTGTCGGGCGCGAAGCCGTGGCGGGCCAGCTTCGCCATGTCTTCTTCGCCGGCGCTGCCGACTTCGCCGGTGACGTCGATCGCGGAGCTGCCGAGCGGGTGTTCGCGTTCGGTGGCGGGGCCTTCGGCCAGCGGCGTCCCGTCGGCGGCGAGGATCGCCGCCCGCGGCGCCAGTTCGATCTGGCTTTCGAGGTGTTCGCCGTGCCGCAGTCCCGGGAAGACGAGACTGGCGTCCCAGGCGATGCCGCCTTCGGAGTAGGGCAGGTCGACCTCGTCTTCGAGCCGGCCGAAGGCGACGGTGGCGGCCGAGATCGGCACCGGCACCACGTCCTCGCCTTCGCTGGAGGTCGGATCGTGGGCGGAGCCCGGCTGCAGGGATTCCAGGGTCGCCACCTGTTCGGCTTCCCTGTAGGCGGTGGCGAAGTCGTTGACGCTGATCGCCGCTTTCGAGGCCGGGTTCAGTTCCTTGTACATGGCGGCGAAGTTGCCGCCCGCCCAGGCCTGGGCGAAGCGGTTCGCGGCGTCCTTCTGAGGCGAGCCGGGGGCGCCGGCGGCGGCACCGACGACGAAGGCGATGACGGCGATCAGGGCCAGCGGGAGCGTGCGGGTGACCAGGCGACGTCGCCGCTCCACCTCGGGTGACATCCCGCTCACCAGGGGAAAGGTAATAGAGCGATCCCCCGCATGCTTCTATTCAGTGGTGACCGTCCTCGATTGCGCCATCGTCGCCTTCACGATCGCCCTCGCGCTGTGGGGTTACCGGCAGGGTCTGATCGTCGGCGCCCTGACCCTGGTCGGCTTCGCGCTCGGCGCCTTCGGCGGCAGCCGGATCGGGCCGCTGTTCCTCGCCCAGGGCTCGGAGTCCCCCTATGCGCCGCTCTGCGCCGCGCTCGGGGCGCTGCTGGCCGGGGCGCTGGTCGCGGTCGCGGTCGAGAGCTTCGCGCTGGGGCTGCGGGCGAAGGTGATCCGCCGGCCGGTCCTGCACCTGGCCGACGGTGCCGGGGGCGCGGCGCTGATCGCCTCGGTCGCGCTCGGGCTCGCCTGGGTCTTCGGCTCGGTGGCGCTGCACGCGCCGGGAACCGCGCGCCTGCGCGCCGACGTCCAGGAGTCGGTGATCCTGCGCAGCCTCAACCAGGTGCTGCCGGCGTCGGGGCCGGTCCTCAACGCGCTCGATCGGGTCGACCCGGCGCCTTCGGTGATCGGTCCCGCGGCGCCGATCTCCTCGCCCGACGACGCGATCGCCACCGACCCCGACGTGCTGCGCGCCGGCCGCTCGGTCGTGCGGGTGCTCGGCACCGCCTGCGGGCTCGGGGTCGAGGGATCCGGCTGGGCGGTCGCGCCGGGCCTAGTCGTCACCAACGCCCACGTCGTCGCCGGCTCCGACGACACCACCGTGACCAGCCAAGAAGGAATGGAGCTGGACGCGACCCCCGTCTACTACAACCCGGAGGAGGACCTGGCGCTGTTGCGGGTCGGCGCCGACATCCCCGCCCTGCCGATCTCCGACCAGCGCAACCCCGGCTCCGGCGTCGCCGTGCTCGGCTACCCGGAGAACGGGCCCTACTACGTATCGCCGGCGCGCCTCGGCGAAACCCAGGCGACGGTCAGCGAGGACTCCTACGGCAACGGGCCGGTCGATCGCACGATCACCGCCCTGCGCGGCTCGGTCCGCAGCGGCAACTCCGGCGGGCCCCTGGTCGACGACCGCGGCAGGGTGGTCGCGACCGTCTTCGCCGCCACGACCTCCGGCTATCCCGGCGGCTTCGCGATCCCGGCCGAGCAGGTCCGCGACGCCCTCGCCCAGACCGCGGCCTCGGTCGACACCGGCCCCTGCGTGGGCTGAGCGGTAAGGCCCATCACTTACGTTCAGTAAGCTCGGCCCTAGTGGAACCGGTTGCCTCGATCCAGGTCTCCGCCGGGACTCCCGGCTCCGTCTGTCCACACTTTCATGCCGCGATCGAGTTGATCGGCAAGCGCTGGACGGGAGCGATCGTCTGTGCCCTGACCGATCGCCCGATGCGCTTCGGCGAGCTCGGCAGGGCCGTCCCCGGCCTCTCCGACCGGCTGCTCTCCCAGCGACTGCGCGAGCTCGAGGGGGAAGGGCTGGTCGAACGCGAGGTCGAAGCCGGGACCCCGGTGCGGGTGACCTACTCGCTGACCGAGATCGGGCGTGAGCTCGGCCCCTCGATCCGCGAGCTGCGGGCCTGGGCGAAGCAGTGGAAAAGCACTGGATGACGCGGGTGGCGCGCCACCCGGGCCGCTAAATAGGCTGGTCTTATGGATTTGCCCGGGCCGTATCCCGTCGGTCGCTATGCCCAGAAACTGCAGGGGTGGATGCGCGAGCGGGCGCGGGTGCAGCTGATCGGCGAGGTGACCGGTGTGGGGCGCAGCAAGGTTCAGGCCTACTTCGAGCTGCGCGACGGCCAGGGCGCGGTTCCCTGCGCGATCTGGCTCAACGACCTGGAGAAGGCGGGGCTGCTCGAGGGGGCTCTGCGCGACGGCGCCGAACTGGTCATCTCGGGTGGGCCCGACTACTACCCCGGCGGCGGCCAGGCCTCGCCCAGCTTCAGCTTCCGCGCCACCCACGTGCGGCTGGCCGGGGAGGGGGACCTGCTGGCCCGGCTCGAGGCACTGCGCAAGCAGTTGCGCGCCGAGGGCCTGTTCGAGCTGCAGAAGCAGCTGGCACGGCCGTTGCTGCCGAAGACGATCGGGGTGGTGACGGCGGAATCCGGGGCCGCCCGGCGCGACCTGCTGGCCGGACTTCGCCGGCGCGGCTGGGGCGGCACCGTCGTCTGGGCCTTCGCGCCGGTTCAGGACCGCCATGCGGCGCCGGCGATCGGCGCGGCGGTCCAGGGACTGGCGGCGCGACCCGAGGTCGAGGCGATCGTCATCACCAGGGGCGGCGGCAGCCTTGCCGACCTCTGGGCCTTCTGTGACGAGACGCTCTGCCGCACGGTGGCGATGCTGCGGGTGCCGGTGGTCAGCGCGATCGGCCACGAGCGCGACACGACCCTTGTCGACGACGTCGCCGCCGTCGCCTGCTCGACCCCGACCCACGCCGCCGAGGCCGCGGTGCCGCTCGACTGCGGTGTCGCCGGCCGCGACCTGCAGCGCTCGGCCGCGTCGTTGCGGCGGGCGGGGGAGGGGGCGATCGGCGCTCGCGCCCGGCACCTGGCGGCGCTGGCCCGCGGCCCGGCCCGGGCGCTGCAGCGCGAGCGCGGCGGCCTCAACCAGAAGATCCGCGAGATCCGCGCCTCCTCCGAACGCGGTCTCCTCCAGCGCGGCGCCTCCCAGCGGCGGATCGCGACGATCGTGCTCGACCGCGCCCGGCGGCGGGGGATCGAGCGGACGGCGACTGCGGTCGCCGAGGAGAGCCGTCGCGGGGCCGCGATCGAGCGCTCCGCCGAGCGGACGCTGCGCCGGCGGCGGGAGGCGCTCCGCGAAGCCGCCGTGACCCTGCGCGCCCACGACCCCGATCGCACCCTGGAGCGCGGCTACGCGCTGGCCGAGGGCGCCGACGGCGAGCCGATCGGCACGGCTGTCGCCGCTGTCGCCGCTGCGCAGGTAAGACTGCGGTTTGCGGATGGGCGCGTGAAGGCGCAGATCGAGGGGGAGATTGACCGAGAAACCCGATAGCTACGAGGTCGCGGCGGAGCGGCTGGAGGAGATCATCGACCGGCTCGACTCCGGCCAGGCGGGCCTGCGCGAGACGCTCGATCTCTGCCGCGAGGGGCGCGAGCTGGTCAGCTACTGCGTGGCCGAGTTGGATGCGGTCGGCGAGGGGCTGAAGGAGCTGCGGCTGGATGAGCTGGCCGCGAAGCTGGACGTCTCCGCCGAGCCCGGCGCCTGAGCTACTCGGGTGGGCCGGAGCAGAGGTGGCCCAGGGCGGGGCAGCCGCGGCAGAGGGACCAGGTGCGGGTGGGTTCGGTGGCGACGGGGAACTCGCCGCGGGCGATCCGGGCGATCGTTGCGGCGAGGCGCTCCTTGGCAGTCGCCATCTCGGTGGCGTCGAGGCGAGTGACGACGGGGTCGGCGGGGCGTTCGAGGAAGACGTAGGCGACCTCGACTTCGTCCACGCCAAGCGACTCGGCGACCGCGAGGGCGTAGATCGCGCGCTGGGTGCCGTAGTTGGCGGCACGCTCCTGCGGGTCGGAGCCGTCGAGGTGGTCGGTCTTGTAGTCGACGACCAGCGGCGGCGCGCCCTCGCGCTCGACCAGGAGGTCGATCGAACCGCGCAGGACGGTGCCGCCGACGCCGAGCAGGATCGGCACCTCGGCCCGGACCCGGGCCGGGCCGATCGGGCCGTCGCCGTCGCGCTCGATAACGCCGATCGCGCCGTCGGCCGGGCTCGAGCCGATCCGCTCACGCAGCAGCGGCGAGCCGAGCCAGCCGCGGACGGAGTCGAGGAGGGTCTCGGTGTCGGTCGAGCGCGGATCGAGCCCGGCGGCTACGGCGTGCCGTTGCGCCAGCTCGGCGGCGGGCTCGATCCAGTCGTTCGCCTGGCTCCACTCGAGCAGGGCGTGGACGGCGGCCCCCTGGGCGGCCCGCTCCTCCCGGGCCGACGGGGTCGCTCCGCCGTCCTCATTCGAGGCGAGCGCACTCTTGCTGCCTATACGGGACAAAGTGCGTTCGGAGGGCGTGAGGCCGAGCACTCGTTCCATGTAGAAGCGGTAGGGGCACTCTTCGTAGGCCGATATGGCGGTGTAGGAGAGGGGGCGACTGGGGACGACCGGCGGGCGGCGCTCGACCAGCGGCGGCGGTCCCTCGCCGAGCGGGCGTTCCCCGGCGGCGTCGCGGCGGGTCTCGGTCAGCTCCTTCGCCCGCTCGGGGGAGGGGAGGTTGACGCGCACCGCGATCTCTCCCGGCGGGAAGGTCGCGTCGAGGCCGGGGCGGGGCTCAGGCGGCGCCACCGCGACCGCCGCGACGGCGTCGCGCTCGATCCCGAGGGCCTCGACCAGGCGCTCGATGACAGGGGTCCCCGGTTTCGTCGTCTTGCCCGGCTCCGGCTTGACGACGCCGCTGAGGATCAGCCGCTCGCGGGCGCGGGTGGCGGCGACGTGGAACAGGCGCAGGCCCTCTTCGGAGTCGCGCTCGCTGGACTCCTCGCAGAGCTCAGCGTAGTCATAGAGGTTGATCGCGCCGGTGCCGAGCCGGCGCAGCTGCATCCCGACCCGCGGCGGCTGCTCGCGGCCCAGGACCAGCGCCGGTGCCCTGACGCCGGCGAGCAGCCGGCGCGAGAGGTCGGGGACGGCGACGACGTCGAACTCCAGTCCCTTGGCGTTGTGCACGGTCATGATCCGCACCCCGTCGTGGCCCTCGGCGGCGGTCGCGGCCTGGGCCTCGGCGTCGCTCTCGGCGCGGGCGGCGAGGAAGTCGAGCAGGCCGCGCAGGTCGCGGCCCTCACGGCTCTCGAACTCGGCGGCGAGGCGCATCAACTTGTGGACGTTGGCGAAGCGCGCCTCCCCGGCCGGGCGCATCAGCACCGCCAGGTCGTAGCCGGTCTCCGTCGTCGCCGCCTCGATCAGCCCGTCGAGCGGCAGCCGCGGCCCACGCACGCGCAGGCCGGCGATCGTCGCGACGAAGCGGCGCAGCAGCTCCAGCTCGGGCGCCGGGATCTGCGCCAGTCGCTCCGGCTCCGCCAGCTCCGCCTCGCCGGCGCCGGCCGCCCGCTCCAGGGCCGGCCAGACGTGTCGCCGCCGGCCCGCCGCCGCGCGCAGCAGCCAGAGCGTGTCCGGGGCGACCCCGCAGGCGGGGGAGGCGAGGGCGCCGAACAGCGCCTGGTCGTCGAGCGGGTTGGCGATCGTCGCCAGCAGCGCGCAGACGTCGGAGACCTGCTGCTGGGACCAGTAGCCGCGGCCGCCGACCACGTAGGGACGTAGCCCGGCCCGCTCCAGCGAGTCCTCGTAGGCGTCGAGGTGGGTGAAGGCGCGCAGCAGCACGACCATCTCGCCGCGGCCGACCCCGGCGTCGGCCAGCTCATGCAGGCGGGCGGCGAGGAAGCGTGCCTCGGCCAGGCAGTTGAGCGGGGTGCGGCCGTCGATCGCCGGCTCCAGCTCGATCTCCTCGGCGTCCCAGCCGTCGCGCGCTGTCAGCAGCAGCTCGACCCCGGGCCCCGTCCCGGACGGGGGCCCTGACGGTGGCTCGGCGCCGACCCGCAGCGGCCGGTAGGAATCGCCCAGCAGCTCCCGTCCGAAGAGGTTGACGGCGGCGATCAGCTCCGGCCGCGAACGGAAGTTGCCGCTCAGCTTCATCAGCTCGGCGTCGGCCCGCTGCTCGATCGTCCGCCGCTGCTCGCGGAAGACGTCGAGGTCGGCGTGGCGGAAGCCGTAGATCGACTGGAACTCGTCGCCGACCACGACCATCTCGCTGCGCGGACCCCGCAGCGCCTCGATCAGCCGCAGCTGCAGCCGGTTGGTGTCCTGGAACTCGTCGACCAGCAGGTGACTGAAGCGGCTGCGGTAGGCGCCGCCGACCTCGGCCCGCTCCAGCAGGCGCGCCGCGAGCACCTGCAGGTCCTCGAAGTCGATCCCGGCGCGGCGGGCCTTGGCGGCCTCGAAGCGGGTGGAGAACAGCTCCAGCAGGGTCCCCAGCTGGCGGTAGACGACGCCGCCCTCGCCGGCCTCGGCGCTGGCGGAGACGGCCGCGTCGATCGCTTCGCGATAGGGGAGGATCGCCTTCGCCTTGCTGGTCGGGCGCAGCGCCCGCAGCTCGTCCAGGCCGGGCGCCTCGCCGGGCGCGTCGAGGCGCGCCAGCGCCCGCTCGACCAGCTCGCGTTTGGGGTCGCTCTCGCGCATCTCCTTCAGCGCCTCGGCGGCGGCCACCGCGGCGAGCCGGATCGCTGCCTCCGGGTCCGACGGCGGCGGCTCCGGCAACCGCGGCTTCGCCTCGCCGCGACTGCGCAGCTCCGCATGAGCGCCGGCGACGACCCCCCGCAGCCCCTCCACCTCAAACGCCGCCACCAGATCCTCCCGCGAGTAGCGCGGCCCATCGGCGGGCGGTTCGTCGGCCAGGAAGTCCGTGAGGGCCTCGTCGAAGGCCTCGCGGGCGGCGCGGGCGGTCTCGGGGGCGTCGAGGACGCGGAAGCCCGGGTCGATGCCGGCGGCCACCGGGTGCCCCGCGAGGAGGCGGTTGCAGAAGCCGTGGATCGTCGTCACCCAGGCGCCACCGATCGCGCTCAGCAGCTCGGCGGCGCGCTCGGAGCCGAGCTCCGTCCGCCGGGTCAGCTCGGCGCGGATCCGCTGGCGCAGCTCGGCGGCGGCCTTGTCGGTGAAGGTGAAGGCGAGGATCGCGTCGGGCGAGACCTCCTTGTCGCAGACGAGCCGGCAGTAGCGGTCGACCATCACCCCGGTCTTGCCGGTGCCGGCGCCGGCCTCGAGCAGGACGTCGTGCCCGCCGACCTCGATCGTCGCCGCCTGCTCCGGGGTGGGCATGCGGTCGCTCACCGCTCCTCCACCTCCTCGTCCTCCTGGTACTGCGGGGCGCGGTCGCGGCGGCAGATCGGCGCCAGGTCGCAGAAGGACGGGCAGACGTCGTGGCCGCGCAGGCCATGCCGCGGGCCCGGGTCGCGGCGGATCTCGCCGGCCCGCATGCGGGCGACGATCTCGCCGCCGCGCCGCTGCGAGTCCTCGAGCAGCTCCTCCAGCCCCTCCTCGTCGACGACGTCGTTGCCGTAGAGGTCGTAGCCGGCCAGGTCGTTCGCAGTGTCCTCGAGGACGACGCCGCGCGGGCGCCGCACCGAGGTCCCCTTCAGTGGGTGGTAGAGAGCGCCGGCCGGCGTCACCCCCCAGTGCTCGGCGGCGGCGAGCAGGTAGAGCGGCAGCTGCAGCTTCGCCCGCTCCTCGAACTTCTCCCGCGGCGTCACCGCGCCCGCGACCTTGTAATCGATGACGACGCCGCGGCCGTCGGCGGCACGGTCGACCCGGTCGATCGCGCCGTGCAGGCCCCAACCGCCGACGTCGAGGATCGGCCGCTCGCTGTCCTCGTGCTCGCCGAAGGTGGCCTCCAGCAGCCAGGGCTCGAAGCCGCCGGTCTCGCGCTCGGCCTCCTCGGCGAGGAAGCGTTCCAGCAGGCGCTCGACCCGGCGCGCCATCGCCCGCTCGGCCGGGTGGGAGCCGAGTTCGCGCTCGGCCGCGACCGCGGCGACGAGCTCGCGGCCGCGCGCGGTCCAGGCGGCGAGGGAGCCGGGACGCGGCAGCGGGTCGCCACCGGGACGCTCGCGGTAGAGGCGATCGAGGGTGGCGTGCATCAGCCCGCCCTGGATCAGCGGGTCCGGCACCGGGTCCAGCGGCTGGGGATCGAGCTCGTGGTTGGCGAACCAGCGGTAGGAGCAGAGGTCGAACTCCTCCAGGGTGGTGCCGCCGTAGGCGCGGACCGCGGCCAGCGACTCGATTGCGGCCGGGTTGGTCAGCGGCCCGGGCGCGCGCGAGGCCACCTCCGCCGTGCGCGCGCTCGCGATCCTGGTGACGGTCCGCTCCCGCAGGGCTCCCTCGACGCCGACCGCCGCGAGCAGGGCCGCGGGGTCGGCGCCCGCGCCGTGGGCCGCGAGCGCCCGCGCCAGCTCGTTCTCGGAGGGCGCCTCGGCCAGCGGGCTGACGACCCGCGCGAGGTCGCGGCCGCGGGTGACCTCCTCCTCGACGGGGTCCGGGACCGAGCCGTCGGGAGCCGGCGCCAGCAGTGCCCTGACGTCGTCGAGCAGTGGCGAGCGCGACTCGGCGCCCCCGTTCTCGTCGCTGTCGCGGTAGGAGAGGAAGAGCCGATTGCGGGGGAGCGAGAGGCAGACCTGGAAGAGGTAGCGCTCCTCGGCCTCGCTGTCGCGCCGCGGGTCGAGGCCCAGCGTCGCCCGCTGCGCTTCGGCGAGGAAGGGGTCTCCGCCGCGGTCGCGGCGCGGGAACTCGCCGTCCTGCAGCGAGGCGACGAAGACGTGGTCGAAGCGGCCGGCGCGGAGCCGGTAGGGACTGGCGATCCGCACCCGGCCCTCGACCGGGCCGCTCCAGACGCGGAAGTCGAGGTCGGCCACGGTCGCTCCCAGCTCCTCGGCGCCCGGCGCCATCCCGCCCAGCTCCGCCAGCTCTTCGAACGCGCCGGAGATCGTCGAGGCCGCGCGCAGCTCGAGCCCGTCACCCACTCCGAGCGCCGGGCCGTCGCTCTCGTCGCGCAGCGGGCGCGCCGCCATCGTCGCCGCGAGTCGGCCGGCCTCCGTCGCCAGCGCCGCGGGCGAGCGCGCCGCCGCCTCGCGCAGCCGCACCAGGTCCCGCGGCGGCTCACCTTCCTCGCCCTGCCAGAGCACCAGCGCCGTCTCGGCGTCCTGCACCCGCCCGCGGCGCAGCGAGCGCTCCAGCCAGTCGACCCGCCCCGGCGAGAAGCCGGAGGGGCCGCGCAGGTAGCGCAGCAGGTCCGCCGCCCCCCCGCCGCCGAACGCCGCTTCCAGGAGCGCGACGAGGGCGCCGCCGACCGCCGTCCCCGCGACCGGCAGCTCCGCCTCCAGCGCCGTGGCGATGCCGTTCGCCTCCAGCGCCGCCGAGATCGCCGGCCCGCGTCGCGCCGGATCGCGCAGGGCGACCGCGACCTGGTCCGGGTCGGTGCCGCCGGCGATCAGCCTCGAGACCTCACCCGCGATCGCCTCGGCCTCGCCGCGCACCCCGGCGGAGCGCAGCAGGAGCAGGCTCTGGTCGGGCGCGAGCGTATCGGCATCGGCCGCCCCGAAGCCGCGGGCGAGGTGGAAGAGCAGCGGGCTGTCCGTGTTCCCCGGCTCGGCCTCGGTGCGGGTCTCCTCGGCGACGCCGATCCGCTCGCGCAGCTCGCCGAGCAGGCGGGCGCGGGCGGCCAGCGCCGCGTTTCCCTCCTCGAAGAGGAGGGCGACCGTCACCTCGGTCAGCGCCGCCAGCGCCTCGACCAGCTCGAACTGGTTGGGAGTGAGGTCGTCGAGCCCGTATAGGAAGACGGGCCGGTCGCCCCAGAAGGAGCCGTCGCGGCGCAGCAGCCCGATCGCCTCGCGGGCGATCCCGTGGGCGTCGATCCGGCCGAGCCGGTCGCGCGCCTCGGCGTAGCCGGCGAAGAGGGTGGCGATGTCGGTGAGGTAGGCCGAGCCCTCCAGCGTCGCGGCGCTGGCCTCGACCGCGTCCGGCTCGACCCCGGCCCCCTGCAGCTCGTCGAGCAGCCGCTCGAAGGCGCGGGCGAAGCCGGGGCGCGAGGCGGAGCGGCGCAGTGGCCCGAGCCGCCCGAGGCGGGCGTCGACCGCAACCGTCACCGCCCGCAGCCGCTGGGCCGGCGAGAGCTCGGTGCCCGGCGGCACCCCGGCGGCCGTCGCCACGGCGCGGAACAGAGCCCCGAAGGTCATCGCCGCGCCGCCCAGCGCGGCGCCCTCCTCGCAGAGCTCGCGCTCGAAGGCGAAGACGTCGTCGACGTTGGGCACGACCAGGATCGGGTCGCGGTCGAGGGCCGCGGTGAAGTGGCGCCGGACCAGGCCCGCCCGGCCCGAGTTCGGGGGCCCGTGGATCAGTTTCAGCGGCACCCTTCCAGCCTATGCACGGGGGCGGCGCCCTCCCCCGCAAACTGCGACGGAACGGCTCTGTTTTGCCGTCTACCGGCGCCTCTAGATTGCGAACCAGCCCATGTCCCTCTGCTTCGTAGATCCAGCCGACGCCGTCCGCGCGATATCCGACTCGGTCGGCCGCGAGGCCCGTCGCCAGCTGCTCGGCGAGGCCGTCCGCGCCTGGGTTGACGAGATCCCCGATGCCGAGCTCGAGGTCCACTACGCAAAGGCGATCTCCGAGCTCGACGAACACGACCTCTCGATGCTCGCCGCCTGGCACGGCTCGCTCGAGGTCGGCCACCCGATTCCCAACCGCGACTTCCTGATGGGAGCCTTCGGCTCGCTCGGTCCGAACCGCCGCGAGGCGATGAAGCTGGCCGCCGGCTTCCGTGGCGAGGAGGCCGTCGACGCCGGGGTCACCGAGGAGGACGCCCTCGAGCTGGTCCTCGGCCTGCTCGCCCCGCCGCGCCTGATGCAGCTCGCCGTGGAGGCCCTCGAGCTGTACGTCTGGGACCGCGCCGGCTCCGACAACTAGCCAGGGGCCTGCAAACCGGCGCATCTCGGGGTCTTCGGTCGGACGGCTGCGGGTCACGCACTGATGTGCGCTCCCCTTGCCGGCCTCCCTGCATCCCCCGACCTGCTTGGTTTTCGGCCCCTGGGAGCGTGCTTTGAGACTTTTTCTGGGACGTGTCGATTGCGGGCTTGCTCGTTCGTCGTCCGGGTAGAGAGTCGACAACGACAAGGAGGAAGTCATGGGCAGGATCGTCGTAACCGAGTTTGTCTCACTGGATGGAGTGATGGAGGCGCCGGGCGGGGGCGAGGAGTACGAGCACGGCGGCTGGACCTTCGAGATCGACCGCGGCGAAGAGGGCGACAGGTTCAAGCTCGACGAGGTCTTCGAGGCCGAGGCGCAGCTGCTGGGCCGGCGCACCTACGAAGGCTTCGCCGCCGCTTGGCCGGGGATGACCGACGAGGCCGGCTTTGCGGAGAAGATGAACTCGATGCCGAAGTACGTCGTCTCCTCGACCCTGCAGGAGGCCGAGTGGAGCAACTCGACTGTGCTCGGCGGCGACCTCGTCGAGGAGATCGAGAAGCTCAAGCGGGAGGTCGACGGCGTGATCCTAGTCGCCGGCAGCGCCCAGCTGGTTCAGGGCCTGCTCGAGAACGACCTGATCGACGAGCTGCGGCTGATGGTCTTCCCGGTCGCCCTCGGCAGCGGCAAGCGCCTGTTCGGCGAGACCGCCGTCAAGAAGCCGTTGAAGCTGACCGACTCCAAAACAGTGGGCGCCGGAATTGCCGTCCTCACCTACGAGCCGGGCCGGCCCGGCTAGGCGAGGAGCGCGCGAACCTCGGCGATCGCCTGCTCGTTGTCGCGGAAGTGGACGGCGCTCATGCCCGCCGCGTGGGCGCCGTCGCAGTTGAGGGCGATGTCGTCGACGAAGAGGCATGACTCGGCCGCCAGCCCGAGCCGCTCCAGGGTCATCTCGTAGATCCGCGCTTCCGGCTTGCGACAGCCGACGAAGCCGGAGTCGACGACCGTCTCGAAGATCTCGTCGACGGGCAGCATCGAGCGCCACAGCGGCTCCCACTCGCGGACGTTGTTGGTCAGCATCGCCATCCGCTTCCCCTCGGCCTTCAGCTCGCGCATCAGCTCGATCATCGGCGGGTTGGGGTGGAGCGCCTCGAAGTAGACCTCGCGGAAGCGGTGCAGCTGCGGCCGGTGGCCCAGCAGCGGCTCCAGCCCGTCGCTCAGCCGCTCGAGGAAGGCGGCCTCGGAGATCTCGCCTTTCTCCAGCGCGTAGAGGGGATTCGCCCCGTCCTCCTCGGTGATCGTCCGCATCCCCTTGCCGAGGTTCTCGGGAGTGATCCCGATCTCGTCCTGGATCGCCATGAACGAGGTCAGCAGCGGCGTCGTCAGGACGCCGCCGAAGTCGGAGACGATTGCCTCGATCTCAGCCAACGGGGCGTGCCACCTCGTAGTGGCCGAGCCCCTCCCGCCCCTCGACCGACCAGCGGAAGAAGGCGATCTCCGCGTTCAGGCTGGGGCGCTGCACCGAGGTCGAGCTGATCAGCGTGCCGGCCCCGCGCAGCGGCCGGCCGTCCTCGGCGTCGGGCCACAGCTCCAGAGTGGCGCGCCGCTGCACGCCGTCCTCGCCGTACTCGGTCGAGAGCAGCACTTCGTCGAAGGTGACCGGTCCGGCGTCGGGGTCGCAGAGCACCGCCGCGACCTCCTCCTCACCGTGCTCGCCGGCGCCCGCGGGCAGCGCCGAGGTCAGCGCCAGCAGGCCGCCGTCGGCGAAGACGATGCCGATCGACCGCCGCAGAATCTGGCCCGAGTGGCTCATCGGGCGCCAGCCTATTGACTGTCCGACCGCGTGTCCCGGCTACCATTGAGCCATGTCCGAGGAGCAAACGGCCGAAGTCCTCACCGAAGAGGACGTCTACGAGGCGCTCGAGGAGGTCATCGACCCCGAGCTCGGCCTCGACTTCGTCTCGCTCGGCCTCGTCTACGACGTCGACATCGAGAAGGAAGAGGTCTACGTCACCTTCACGCTGACCACCCCCGCCTGCCCGATCGGCCCCCAGGTCTCCGAACAGATGAAGGAGTTCGTCGGCGACCTCCCCGGCGTCTCGGCGGTCCACCCGAAGATGGTCTTCGACCCCGCCTGGTCACCGGAGATGATGACCGACGACGCCAAGTTCGCACTCGGCTTCTAGGCAGGGATTGCGGGGTCAGAGGAGGTCATAGGGGGTCAGTTCTGTCCCCATGCCGTCCCCACGGCTGTCCCCACGGGGCCAACTGAGCCGGTCTCGGTATGTGCGGGAGGGTTGAGTCCGGCAACATGATCCTCATGGCCTCAGAGGGCGACGCATCGAGTACTGCGAAGGAAGTCGAGGTTCTGCGAGGTCCACACGGCTGGCTCAACTGGTACGCCGAGCGAGCCGGCTACCCAAGACGAGAGCAGAGCCACCCCGACAGCATCGTCATCCGCCCGATCTGGGAAGAGTTCGCGCTCTACTCCGACGTGCTGCTCGGCGGGGGCTGGCTGACGTTGGGGCCATACGAATTTGTGCCGATAGACCACGTGTTGGGTGCGAACATCGGTCACGCGAGGAAACTCGTACTCCTGCGCTCCTGGGACCACCTCCCCGATGAGCCGGCGAGTGGCGCCCCGGAGATCAAAACGGATGTCGAGGACTACGTTGGCGGCGACATCGGCGACGAACTCTCCGCCCTCCTCAGCCTTGCTCTCGGCTGTCGCTTTCGCTCGGGTGGGTGCGTTCGTCAGGGTCTACCGATCGAGACGCTGCCGGTCGGCCTCGCCGATGAGAGCAGACATCGCGCACCACACCTTGTGCCTCCTCACCGCGGCTCTCTGATCGACCGCCTCGCCGCGCCCCGCTCGCTTCAAGACGCAAAGCCCCTCCTGGAGAGCTACCCGACGATTGACGGTCCCGACGCTGTTGCTCTCGTTCGTAGCGCCAGTCAATATGCGGATGCGCTTTGGCTGGCCGATGCTGATCCTCGCCTGGCCTGGATCAAGTTCATCGGCGCGCTTGAGGCGGCGGCGAACCGGCGTGACGATCTGCGGCAGGAGACTCCAATCGCGCAACTCAAGCGCCACAAGCCGAAGCTCTACCGCCAGCTTAAGGACGGACCCGAGGACGCGTTGACCGTGGTCGCCGAGGAGACCTCGCGCCTTTTTCGCGCTGAGGCCAAGGTGCGCTCGTTTGTCAAGGCGTTCGACCCAGGCCCGCCGCTGTCGCGGCCAGAGGGCGCAGGCTGGCATTTCGACTGGAGCGAGCTGGACGACGCGCTGAAAGTGATCTACAACCACCGTTCCCGCGACCTCCACGACGGCATTGCGTTCCCTTGGCCGTTGTGCGAGGCCCCCCACCTCGCCGAGGACAACATGCCGGCCGAGCGCTTCCCCGCCCTTGCCGTGAGCGGCAGAGGCGGTCGCTGGGAGGCATCCGAACTGCCGATGTATTTGCACGTCTTCGCGCACATCGTCGGCGGGTCGCTGCGCAATTGGTGGCTCTCCCTTAAGAGTTGATGGCCGCCCTGCGCCCAGGTCAGCCGTCAGGCCTGTTCAGGTAGGCATCCAGCATTGCCCGCGCTTCGACCTCGCTTCCCGGCATCAAGTGGCCGTAGCGGTCGAGCGTGATCGTGATCGTCGCGTGACCCAGGTAGGTGCTCAGGGTCTTGGCGTTCAGCCCGGCGGCGATCCCGATGCTGGCGAAGGTGTGGCGGCCCTCGTGGAAGCCGAGCCGGGGGAGTCCGGCGTCGTCCCAGCGCTTATGGGTGCGGCGGCGCAGGATCGCAGGATCGGTCGGCCACTCCGCGTTTTCGGCGCTCGGGAAGAGCAAGCCGCCGCTCGGGTGGTCGAGCAAGACGAAGTGATCCGCCAAGAGGACGGCGAGCTTGCCGATGATCGGCACCTTGCGCGGCTTGCGGGACTTGGTGGGGACGAACTGCTTTACCCCCGGGTCCCAGTTCCTGTGGACGTGAATCCAGCCGCCCTCAAGGTCAACTGCGGAAACGTCCAGTGCCAGCAGCTCTCCGAGCCGCAGGCCCGCGTAGACGGCGAAGCCGAGCGTGGCTCGGTCCTTCGGCCGCATCGCGGCGATCAGCGTCGCCGCCTCCGAAGGTGTTGCGATCCGCTCTCGCGCCTTCTCGCCGGCCGGAAGCCGTAGGCCGTTGCACGGGTTGAGGTGGACCCAACCGCGAAGTTCCGCGAATCCGATCAGCGCCCGCAGCGCAGCGACGATGTTCCTGATGGTGGACGGCGAAAGTTCCGGGCTTGCCAGTCCATCGACCCACCGCTGAAGTTCGGGCCGCTGTAGACGGCTGATTCGCTTTGACCCGAGTTCCGGGATCGCGTGCTTGTTGAGGTCGCGCTCGTAGCCCCTCACCGTGCTCGGCTTGTAGACGTGCCCGCCCCTCTGCCGGACCGTTCCGGATTTCACGCCCTCAATGAACTCCGCCGACGCCTCGGCAACAGTCGGGCCGGTGACGGCGGAAAGGGTTCCGGCTTGAATGCGCGCCTGCGCATCCACTCGCCAGGACCGCGCCTCAGCAAGCGATCCGGTCCACGGTCCCCGAACGTGCTTGTCGGCGCTCTTGTCGCGGGCGGTGCCCCTGTATCGCTTCCGACCCTTCGCGTCTGTCCGAACTTCGATCCCTTGCAGGGCCGCACTACGCTTCGCGTTGCTCATGGAGCTACCTCTCCTTGGGCCATGCCCCCGGCCGCTCCAACGGCGCGGGGGCGCTTTGTCGATGCCGCCATTCTAGATGCCGCGTGGGTCGTCGCGGCCAACGTTGCGTTGCCCTCCAACCATCTTTCAATCTCCGGCACGGGGATGATCCGCAGACTCCCGCGCCGCACGATTCGCAGCTCCGGCTGGACGTGGCGCTTGAACGACGACTCGCTCATTCCGACAGCTTCTGCGGCCTCCTCGACGGTCAAGCCGAGGCGAGGGGGTGAAGGGCGGCGGGCGTCGGAGTGCTCGAGGTACATGTCTTCAGTGCCTCTGTCCGGTCGGGGCGTGCATTGCATCGGGTATGTCCCGAAAACCCGGTCGTTGCCCCGGCTAATTCGTCCAGGCCGGGACGGTCGGGCTGAAACTGAGCCAGCGAAGGCAGAAAGCCAGTCGCCTCAACAACGAAATCAGCAACGAAAGCCACCAAGGAGACGACGACCACCGAGAGCCTTAAAACGATGCAGCTCAGGACTGCTAGGCAGCCCTGAATGCCCCACCCAGGCCGAAGCCCCAACAGCAACAGCACCACCCCTCACGCCACATCACTTCGTTAAGAGAGCGGGGCAAACCGCCCTCCCGCTGGACAGGGGAAGTGATGCTGTCCATCGGAAAGCTCGGCCGCGGCCAGGAGCGCTACTACCTCGACAAGGTCGCCGAAGGCGCGGAGGACTACTACTCCGGCGAGGGCGAGGCGCCCGGGGAATGGGTTGGCGACGCCGCCCGCGACCTCGGTCTGGAAGGCGAGGTCGGCGAGGCCCAGCTCGTGGCGATGCTGACCGGGCGCAACCCCCTCGACGGCGAGCCCCTGCTCTCGATGCAAGGAGTCCGCGGCGATGGCCCCGTCCCCGGCTTCGACCTCACCTTCTCAGCCCCCAAGTCGGTCTCCCTTCTCTGGGGCCTCGGCGGCCCGGTAGCTGCCCTCGAAGTCCAAGCCGCCCATCGAGAAGCAGTCCAAGCCGCCCTCAACTACATGCAACGAAACGCCTGCTGGACGCGTCGCGGCGCCGGAGGCGCGGAGTTCGTCCACGGCAGCGGCTACCTCGCCGCCGCCTATCGCCACCGCTCCTCGCGCAACGGCGACCCCCAGCTCCACACCCACGTTCTCGTCGCCAACGCGACCCAGGGGCCGGACGGCCGTTGGACCCGCCTCTACCACCCGGCGATCTATGACCACGCGACCACCGCCAGCTACATCTACGAGGCCCACCTCCGCCACGAGCTGACCCAGTGCCTCGGTGTGCGCTGGCAGGAAGTCCGCAAGGGCATCGCCGAGATCGAGGGCTTCGCCGACTCCCACCTGCGCGAGTTCTCCACCCGCCGCGCCGAAATCCTCGAGGCGGCCGGGCCGGATGCCTCGGCTCGCTCTATGCAGGTTGCGACTCTCGCTACCCGCAAGCCGAAGGAGGCCGACATCGGCCGCGGCGAGCTGCTTGAGCGCTGGCGTGCCCGCGCCGAGGAGATCGGCCTCGACCGCGAGGCGGTTGGGCGGACCTTCGATCCCGAGCTGCGCCTGAGACTTGGCGCCGCCGAGGCCCGCACGGTCTCTACCTGGCGGGTAGACCGTGCGGTCTCGGCGGCTGCGTCCCATTTCGACCGGCGCGATGCGATTCAGGCCGTCGCGGGATTGCTTCCCAACGGAGCGCCGGGAGCGGAGGTCGAGCAGCTGGCCGACGCCTACCTCGCCTCCGAGTCGGTGATCCAGATCGCCGAGTCCGCCAAAGGCCCCCGCTTCACCACCCGGCGCATCTGGGAGCTGGAGCGTGAGGCGCTGGCGGTGGTCGAGCGGATGAAGACCCAGGGTCCGCCTCCGGCGGGCGAGCTGATCGCGGCAAGGGTGATCCACTCCCGCCAGACTTTGAAGGACGACCAGCGCGAGATGGTCCGTCGCCTGCTCACGAATCGCGAGGGGGTCGCCGTGGTGATCGGCGAGGCCGGCACCGGCAAGACCTTCGCGATCGTCGCCGCGGCCGAGGGCTGGGCGCAGGCCGGGACCGAGCTACGCGCCGCGGCGCCGACCTGGCGGGCGGCGAACGTGATGCGCGACGAGTGCTTGCCGGCGACCGCCGTCGCCAGCTTGCTTGTCGAACTCGACCGCGCCGAGCACGAGGGTGGCGAAGGCCTGGCGCGGGGATCGGTGCTTCTCATAGACGAGGCCGGGATGGTGGACTCGGCGACGTTGGCCCGTCTCGTCTCCCACGCCAAGGCGGCCGAGGCGAAGCTCGTTCTCGTCGGTGACCCCGAGCAGCTGGGGGAGATCGAGGCGGGTGGGCTGTTCCGCGCGGTCGCGGATCGAACCGAGCCGCTCCGACTCGATGAGGTGATCCGCCACGAGCACGAACTTGACCGCGAGGCGGCGAAGCGGATTCGCGAGGGCGAGGGCGCAGAGGCGCTGCGTCTCTACCGCTCCTCCGAGCGAGTGATCGTGGCTCCCGACGCCGAGGCCCGTCGCGAGGCGATGGTCGCCGACTGGCACGAGTCCTTCGACCGCGGCGAGGACGCGGTGATGATCGCCAAGCGAAACGTCGAGGTTGAGAAGCTGAACGCGATGGCGCGGGAAGTTCGCAAGCAGGCCGGCAAGCTTGGCGACCAGGAAATCGAGGTGGGGGAGACCCGCTTCGCCGCCGGCGACCAGGTGATCACCCGCGTCAACGACCGGCAGGCAGACATCTACAACCGCGAGCGCTGGCACGTCGCCGAGGTCGACGCCGAGCAACGGCGTGTCGTTCTCGAAGGCGTCGACCAGGCCAAGCGGGTCGAGGTCGGCGCTGATTACCTGGCGCGGACCAACCCGCACTCCGAGGCCCCGGCGCTCGAACACGCCTACGCTGTGACGACCTACTCGGCGCAGGGCGCCACGGTCGACCGCGCCTACGTCATGGCCGACCCCTCAATGGACAAGCAGGAGCTCTACGTCGCCGCCTCGCGCAGCCGCGAGGAGACCTACCTCTACGCGACCCCCGAGGTCCAGGAACACCGCGAGGAGATCGCGCCGGCGTCTCCCTACCTGCGGAAGGGCATCCCGCATATCGCCGAAGCCGCGGAGCGCGATCGAGCCCAGCTCGCCGCTCACGACGTGGCGCAGCTTGAGGCGCTGCCGACCGCTGAGCTGATTGAGCGGCGCGACAGCCTCCGGCCGCAGGCGCGCCAGGAGCGAACGAGCGAGGACGATCGGGCGGAGCTACAGAAGCGAGTCGAGGGGCTCACCGAATTTCTCGCCGATATGGACGCTCAGCGCGAGCGGGCCAAGGGACTGCCGCGCAAGCTACGCCGCTCCGAGCGCGAGCGGATCGACCGCACCGAGGCGAGGACCGAACAGCAGCTCGCACAGATGGAGGCCGAGCTTCGCCGGATGCCGCCGGTCGAACATCTGGCCCGCCGAGAATTGGCTGTCGCGGAGCGGGTTCTCGACGAGCGCCTACGGCTGGCGCTTGTTGCAACCCACCTCGCCCCGCCCCCCTACATCACCAAGGAACTGGGGGAGAGGCCACTCGACCGAACGAAGCGGAGGGCGTGGGATCGCGGAGTGATCGAGATCGAGACCTACCGCCAGCGTCACGGCGTCAAGGACCCGAGCAGGGCGCTCGGGCGAGAGGGCGAGCGGGCCGCGCAGCGGGCCGCGCTGCGTCGGCTTCACGAGACTCAGCGGGTGCTCGGCCTAGGGAGGCACCCAGCCCAAGCGCGCGATCTTGGGCGGGGGATGGGGATCGGACGGTAGTCCGGTCGACCCGTCAGGCGTCTGATTGTCGGCCAGGATCGTGCGGGAGCGACAATCCTTACGATCCCGTTCCCCTATTTTGCGAATCCGCGCGCCACACGTGTCCGGGGACGCCCCTAGAGTGGGCACCGTGGATGCTGCAGAGCAACGTCGCGAGGAAGGGCACTTCCGCAAGGTGGAGGGCGCAATGCTCTACATCGAGGACGCCGCCCGTCGCCTCGACGAAACGGCCCAAGAGCTGAAGAAGGACGGGGCGCCGGCGTACCTGATTGCGGCCCTGGAGACCGCCGCCGGTGCGGCACGAGCCGATCACGCGCGGTTGATGAAGTCGGTCTACTGGCGAGCGCCCTCCAGCGACCAGGGCGAGCTGATCGCGGCCGGCGACGAGCAGCAGCGCCTCGCGTCCTAATCGGCCCCGGATGCCCCTCAGCGGCGAGGAGATCAGGGCCAACCTGACGCGGTTCGTCGCGCGCTGGAGCGTGCGGGACGGATATGAGCGCGGCGAGGCCCAGACTTTCCTCACTGAGCTCTTCGATTGCTACGGAAAGCGGCTCTCCGATGTCGCCGAGTTCGAGCGCTTTCAGGCCGGGGGCTTCATCGACCTGATCTGGCCCCGCGTCTGCATCGTCGAGATGAAGTCGGCGAGCGAGGCGGGCCGGCTTGCAAAGCATCGCGAGCAGGCGCTCAACTACTGGCGCGAGGCCGCCGACGCGGAGAAGGGGATACCTGCCCCTGAGTACGTGGTGCTCTGCGCCTTCAAGCGCTTCGAGGTCTGGGAGCCGGGCAGGTTCCCAAAGGCGCCGCGGGTCAAATTCGACCTCGACGAGTTGCCCGACCGATACACGTCGCTGCTCTTCCTGACCGGCGGCGAGCCGGTGTTCAACGCCCGCCAAGAGGGCGTCACGCTCGAAGCCGTCGGCAAGCTGGCCGACCTCTTCCAGCAGATCGAGCAGCGCGGCGAGGGCGACCCGCAGTCCCGGCGCCGCTTCATCTTGCAGGCGGTCTGGTGCATGTTCGCCGAGGACCTGGGTCAGATCCCCGGGCAGGGTTTTACCCGCGTCATAGACGACCTGATCGCCAACCCGCGCCGCTCCAGCGCAGATGATCTGGGGCGGCTGTTCGAGTACCTGGACGATCCGAGTCCCGAGCGCCCGACGCACGGGCTCTACGCCGGGGTGCCCTACGCCAACGGGTCGCTGTTCGCGGAGCCGGGCCGCATCGACTTGACGCCAGAGGAGCTCGCCTTGCTCCGAGAAGTCAGCGCCTCGAACTGGCATGAGGTCCAGCCGTCGATCTTCGGGTCGCTCCTCCAGGGCGTGTTCGGGCACGAGAAGCAGTGGCGCCTCGGCGCCCACTACACGCATGAGTCGGAGATCCAGAAGATCGTGGTGCCGACGATCGTCGAGCCGTGGACCGAGCGGATCAAGGCGCTGTCGAGCCACAAGGAGGCGAAACAGGCGCAGGCCGACCTGCTCAACTACGTCGTGCTCGACCCCGCCTGCGGCTCGGGCAACTTCCTCTATGTCGCCTACCGGGAGCTGCGCCGGATCGAGGCGAAGCTGGCCGCCCGCGCGGGCGAGTTGGCGCGGGCCGAGGGGCGACCGGCCCAGGAAGGGCTCAGCGCCTTCTTCCCGCTCCAGAATATGCGCGGCATTGAGATCGAGCAGTTCGGCGTCGACCTAGCACGGGTGACCCTATGGATGGGGCACAAGCTGGCGGTCGAGGAGCTGGGCCTCGACGAGAGCACGCTGCCGCTCGCCGATCTCTCGGGAATTCGCCGCGCCGACGCGCTGCGCGTCGAGTGGGGCGAGGCAAACGCGATCATCAGCAATCCGCCATACCACGGCTCCCAGAACCTGCGTCAGATTCTCGACGAGGACTACGTGGAGTGGCTCAAGGACCACTTTCACGCCGGTCTCAAGGATCTCTGCGTCTACTGGTTTCGCCGCGCGGCGGAGCAGATGCGCCCCGACGACCGCGCCGGCCTCGTCGGGACGAACTCGATCAGCCAGAACCGAGCGCGCGGAGCGAGCCTCAACTACGTGATCGAGAAGGGCGGCGTGATCACCGACGCCGTCTCGCGCCAGAAGTGGCCGGGAGAGGCGGTGGTCAACGTCAGCATCGTCAACTGGTTGCAGCAGCCGAGCGAGCCGCCACAGCACTTCGTGCTCGATGGAGAGCCGGTTGAAGGCATCAACACCCGCTTGCGAGAGTCGAAGCTGGCGATCGAGGAGTACGAGCCGCTGCCGGCGAACCTCGGCCGCTCCTTCCAGGGGCCGATCCCGGCCGGGAGTTTCTACTTGGAACTCGAAGAGGCCGAAGGGATCCTCGCCCGCGACGACGCGAACTACTCCGAGGTCGTGCGGCCCTACCTGATCGGCGACGACATCACCGAGGAGCCAGAGCAGCAGCCGCGGCGCTTCATCATCGACTTCGGCTCCATGGCCTTGGAGAGGGCGATGAAGTATCCGGCCGCATTGGAGGTGGTGCGAGAACGGGTTAAGCCCGAGCGAGACGTGAATCGAGATAAGGGGTTCCGCGAGTATTGGTGGCGGTTCGGCCGCCCGCGTGGGGAGATGAGAAAGGCGATCGAGCCGCTCTCGCGCTACATCGCCGGCAACGCGCAGGGCAAGCGCTTCCTCTTCTGCTGGGTGGACCGTTCCGTCTGCCCGAGCAATCTCACCAATGTCTTCGCCTTCGACGACGACTACTCGATGGGGATACTCACATCCTCGATTCACGGAGCGTGGGCGCACTCGGAGTCATCAACCCTTGAGGATCGCCCGCGCTACACGCCGACCTCCTGCTTCGAGACCTTCCCCTGGGCGCAGCCTGGCGACGATGTCCGCGGCGAGATTGGCGAGATTGCCAAGCGCCTGATCGAAGGACGCCAGGCGATCTGCGTCGAGAACGACATCGGCCTCACCGACCTCTACAACCAAGTCGACGAGGGTGCTTGGTCGGAGGTCTCAGACCTCCACCGCCAACTCGACGAAGCCGTCGCCCGTGCCTACGGCTGGAAACCAGACATCGCCCGCGACCCGCTGGAGATCAAGGCCCGCCTTGCCGAGTTGCACGCGAGCATCATTGCCGAGTCGCCATATCTTCCCTTCGGTTAACGGACCTCTTGGACGCTTGCTGATCCGGCCTTCTCTTTGTGAGGTTGCGCACTCCCCTTGGGATGGAGAAAAGCTTCGTACCGAGATGATCCTTTGTCTGCTCAGGGTCGACACAGGCCACGCCGACTTGCGTGACCGCTCCGGAGCGGTATAGCGTGTGGCGACATTCGGTAGCGAATTAGGAGGCGCCACCAGTCGTGTCTTTGTCCGATCAACCTGCCCCAAATCCGCCGGACGCGGGTTGGTATCCAGACCCCCTCGGCGGTTCCAGCGTCCGCTACTTCGATGGCAGTCAGTGGACCGGGCATATACGCAGCTCCGAAGAGACCGCTCCGCTTGCGGAGAAAAAGCCTGGCCGCTTCCCCAGACCCCATTGGCGGAAGATGACCTGGGTTCTGGTTATCTGGTCGCTGATCTTTGCCATCTGGATCATTGCCGGAATCGCAGGTGCAGACAACCACGAACACTGCGCGCGAGAAGCCCACGCCTACCTCAGCCAGAAGTCCTGCGAAGACGCGCGAAACGCCGGCACCGGCATCGGAGTGGCAGTCGTGTTCTTCCTGTGGTTCCTCGGCTTTATCATCCTCTCATTCGTTTGGCTCATGACCAGGCCAAAGGGCCGTATCTGCCCGGCCTGCGGCGAGCGAGTGAAGAAGGGGCGAACGGAGTGCCCATCCTGCGGCCACGATTTCGCTGCGGCGGCTCGTGCTGCGATACCGCAGACCGGCTAGGCCGGATTAACGATGACGATCAGGGGAGGATCACGAATGACATTGCGCGCCATCGTCCTATCCGCGGCTGTGCTCTTGGCAGTTGTCGCGGGCGGTTTGGCGTCAGCGACAGCCGATCCGGCGGCCGAACTAGCGGCAGCCGAAGAATCGGTGTCCTCGGCGACTGTTCGTTTGGCGGTGGCCGAACAGAGCGTCAGTCAGGCCGCAGAAGCACTTGCCCCGATCAAAAAGGAAGTGAACAGTGCGATCGCAGACGCCAGGGGCCAGCTTGAACAGGCGAAGGCGCTGAAGGACGAAGTCGTCGCAGAACGGCGTGACGCCGCTAAAGAATTGGAATCGGCCGAGAACGACTATCAGGATGAAAAGTCAACTCACGACACGACCACCGTCGTAGGGGTCGGCCTGGCAATCGCGGCCGTGCTCGTCGCGATTGGCGCAGCACTCTTTGCCAAATTCCGGAAATGGCCGCTCAAGAAGACCCCCACTCGCGTTCTAGCCGGTGTCTTGACGCTTGTCTTCCTCGGCGGCCTAGCCCTGGCGCTGATTCCCTCTGAGCCGGAAGCGCCCGAATTCTCCTCCAGCGTCGAAAAGCTGGCGTCGGCCTACGAAGGAAATCCGCTGAGGCCCCCGACCCCAGACATGGTCAAGGAAGTCCTCGCGGTCAAGCCACTGCTCGCAAAGGCCAAGAAGCTGAAGCAGGCCGCCGAACCCTCAGTAAAGCGACTTGCAGGAGCCGAATCGGAAGCCAGTCAAGCTCGGAAGCAACTCGCATCGGCCAAAAGCGAAATGAAGACTGTCGGGCGCGTCGTCGCACGGGAAGAACGAGTCGCGGCGGAAGAGTCGGAATTCAAGGAAGAAGCCACGACGATCGACTACAACCAGCTCATCAAGAACGCCGACGCCTACAAGGGAGAAAAGGTCGTCTACACCGGGCAGGTATTCCAGATTCAAGAATTCGGCGGCGGCGGCATCATGCTTCTCGCCGTGACGGACGAAGGCTACGGTTTCTGGGGCGACAACATCTGGATTGATTACAACGAAAGCGTCGAAGCGACCGAAGAAGACATCGTCACGGTCTACGGCACGATCACGGGTTCCAAGGAATACGAAACGCAAGCCGGTGGTTCGACCTTCGTCCCACGAATGACGGCCAAATACATCGAATGAGGAATGGGCCACAGGCTGATCGAAGGCACCGAGTCCATCGAGGCTTCCCATCCGTCGTACCCTCGCATCGGCATCCATTCGATCCGTCGCTCCTGATCGTTTGAACAGCGGAACGCCCTTGCTGCCCAAACCGAGCCGAACCGTGTGATGATCTCGGTGGCGCCTGGGTGGGCTTCTCAGAGGGTCCGAGCGTCTGGGTGTGACGGCTGTATAGGGTGCCGATCCCAGTTAACCGTTCGCGGAGGATCGGCTAGATGAAGTCTCGTTGCGCAGTCTTGCTTGCGGTTTCGGCAGTGTCGATCGCGCTCACCGCCTGCGGTGGCGGTAGCGACACCGCCGAAACGCCGTCGCGCGCCAGCGTCATCAACTGCATCCATCACAGTGGGACAGGCGGGCGCGTCTACGAGCGAGAGGTACCCGCCGAAATCGGAGCGCTGCCAGCGCACGACGAAATCGAAACGGTTGGCTACTCAGAAGGCAACCTCGAATTCGCGATCATCACCATCGACCTTTTCAAGGAAGGCTCGGAAGGCGAAGAAGCTGCCGAACAGCTAGCAAAGGAACAGTCCAAGGCGGACGTCAATCAGTACGTGGGGGGGACCGTGGTTTCGATCATTGCCGAAGGCACGCCGTCGCCGAAGGACAAAAAGCTGATTGAAGAATGCGTCGGTAGCGCGCCGGAAGGATCTTGATTCGAGGCCGGACTTGTGCGGGCGTGGGCCGTCCGAACTGGACTACCCGCATCCGGTAAGCAGTCGGGATTTTGAATCCCATCCTGCTGGCCGACCGGCTCGCGTATCTCCGTCGTCAGCCACTTTGTTCGTTTCCTCGCCCGCGAGAGACGTCGATCTCCGCGATTCAGCAGGCGCCCGCTAGGAGGTCGAGGATCGAGATCGGCTGAACCCGGGAGGCGCTGACCGCGAAAGCGGTGGCGCGTGGCCGTCGCCAGTCGTTGAGGCCAGGGCGGAGGAGAATCGCCAGAAAGACCTCGAGGTCGCTGTTCACGAGAACTTCGCGGTAGCTGCGCAGGTCGACATGGCTGAGGGCGTTGGGGCCGCCGGGGTGGGTGTGCCAGTCGCCCACCCATTGAGAGCCGTCGACCGAGAATGCGCGCTCGGCGATGCCGTCGGCGTGGTCGAGGTCCCGGCAGAAGAAGGTCGGGGAGCGCTCGGCCAGGGGTCCCGGCCCGCCCGCCTCGGTCACCCAGAAGCTGCCGTCCCTCTCCTCGAAGCCAAGCAGGATTCCACCCGTCTCGCTGCCGTCCTGTGACTCGCGCGCCATATCGCGGATTCCGTCCATCACCCGTGTAGAGATCACAACCACACCGCTCATGCCCCGTCCCCACAGGTACGGCACTCCGGTCGGGGAGAGGCCGTCGGCAGCCAGGCCACCTCGCCGACCCGGCCGACGCGGTCAAAGGGTTCAGGGTCGGCGATCACCGGAGGGCGCAGGCCGATCAGGGCGTGGCTGCCCGGTAGTCGCTGCTCGCGGTGACCCGCACTTCGCAGCAGCATTGCCACCGCCGCCTTTGCCGAGAACCCGCCGACCAGATGGAGGTCACCGCCGACCGCGGTCGTGCCGAGCACCCCCGGGTCGACTCCATAGTGACTGAAGGCCCGTGTCATGCCGAAATGCTGCCCGGCGCTCGGCGCCAGTCGCTCCTGAATCTCTGAGTACTCAAGCCCGAGCTCGAGCTCCATGCTCTCGCGCAGCGCAACTCGGTTGCACTCGAGGCAGCCCGTCCAGCCCGGCCGCAAAACGAGCGTCTCGCCGTAGCTCCCGAAGTCCAAGACGCAGCCGAACACGGCCGGCCGGCGCGCCCGGAAGGCGAGATGGTTGACGACCCTGCGGCTCTCCGGCCCGTCGGTGAAACAGGCAACGAGGTCGCTTTCGACGAGCAGCGGCCGAATCGTGTCGGCGTCGAAAGCGACGTTGGCGCGGAGCGCCTCGACCTCGATCGAGAAGTCACGCTCTTTCAGGAGTTCGGCGACCGAATCGACCTTGAACTTGCCGTGATCGCGCCGAGTTGACCGGTGGCGAGCAAAGTTCCTGGAGAGCAGCCGGTCTTCGTCGACGAGGGCGAACCTGCGAATTCCATATGCCGCCATCGCCTCGCAGGCCGCGCCGCCGATGCTGCCCACGCCGACCACGGTGACGAGCTTCTCGGCGAGGGCCTCATGTGGCCAGGCCTCTCCCAACGGCGCCAGCAGATCGGCATCACGGTCGAAGATCTCGATGTCGATCGGCCAGAATGAGTCCTCGCCGGAGCGCTTCCAGGCGGCCCATTCAGTGCGCCCGTCGCGCTCGCAGAAGGTGATCATGAGCAAGGCCCGCTTGAAGTTCCGCCAGTCCCCCTCGACCTGTTCCTGCATGAAAGAGACGGGGCTCGCCTGTCCTCTGACCGAGTCATGGCGACCCCGGTCGTGCAGCTCGCGGGTGCCTCGGTACCAGAGCGCGTTGCCGTCGCCTCCCTTGAACGAGCGTCCCGCGGCGTGCTCGCTCCAGCCTTCGATGGCGGGCGAGAGTGTCTGTTCCTTTGCCGACCAGCTGACCACGTGGTAGATCTCGTCGGGGACATTGACGGCGAGGCCGAGATGGCCCCACTTGGCACCGCTCGCCGCAATCCTCTCGGCGGTCTCGGCCGTTATCAGCATCAGCTCGCGGGTCACAGCTCTTCGATCTTGGCGTCAAGCTCGGTGCTCGCAAACATCCCGGCCGGGCTCATCGCCTCGATCAGCCCGCGCCCTACCGCGAGGTACTCGAGGAACCAGCCCGACGCCTTGGTCACGAGCTCGACCGCGCATTCGCTGCTACTCCAGTCGCTTGGGTGGAGGATCAGGCAGATCGAGCCGTCGCCGTTGACGTGGACTTCCTCGCGCAGGCGCTCCTCGACCGAGGGCTCGGGATCGAGCGCGAATAGCCGGGGTGGTTGGGCCGGGTAGCCCTCGAAGAAGCGGACCTGCACCGAGAGCTGCTTGCCTTCGGTCAGCTTGCCGAGCTTCTCCGGCGGGTCACGGTCAAATGGCCACTCGGGCGCCAGGCCCTCGAAGCCCCCGTTGGGCAGCTCCTCGCCTTCGCGCCACGCCATCTCAGGAGCGCGATCGGCCATTTCGCGTTTCTCGAGCTCGACGCGATCGGGCTCAGCCTCGATCCATGAGATTGGAGTGCGCTCCATTTCATCCCTCTTCAACCCGCTGCACGCGCCTGCGGCTGCCGAGGGCGGCGGCGGTGGCTCCGACCTTGACCCCATTGCCGTTGCTCTCCTTGGCGCAACCGCCGAGGGGCTCGGGGAAGATCTCACCGAAGAGTTCGCGCCACAGGCACTGGGCGTCCTCGACCTTGCCCCTTTGGGCGGCGACCACGGCTCTTGCTGACAGGTCGGCCGCGTTTCTCAGAAGATCTTCGGCTCGGTCGCGGTCGAGGTCGGGCTGCACTTCGCCACAGAGTCCCGCCGGGTCGAGGATCGGCTCGCGGATGTGGTTGAGAGCGCCCTCGAAGAATCGGGCCAGCGCGACGGGGCGCTCGGCGTCCGGCAGGTGATCGAGGGCGAGCACCTCGATCGCAAGACCCTTGATCACCCGCGAGTTGTCCTTCGACCAGCGCTTTAGCACCCGGATCAACTGCACGAACTGACCCTCTCCGTAGCCACCGTGGCGCTCCAGCACCCGTTCGATCAGGAGCACCGGGTCGGTCTCGATCCAGCTAGCGCTGCTTTTCTCGGGGATCCAGAAGCCGCGGGGGTCGCGTGTCAGCGCCGGGACGACGTCGACCGTGAATGCGTCCTCGTCTTTGGGGTCATCAAGGAAGCACTTGACGGCGTGGTTCTGCAGGCGCGTTTCGCGAACCCAGCGCATGTTCCGGCCCTGCTCGCCGAAGAGCTCGACCAGTGCCGCCTCTGAGCCGAGCAGCTCCTTGATCCGCTCCCTGGCGTGCTCCAGCGCACCATCAGGGGTCCAGTCGGCATGCGAACCTGGCCTGTAGACCCAGAGCAGGTCGACGTCGTTGATCGGTTCTATCTGGCTGCCTCGGGCGAGGGACCCGCTGGGTACCGAGTCAGCGCCGTCGGGCTCTCCGGCGAAGGCGGTCTGGAACATTTCGCGGCGGCCGCGGGCCTCTTCAACTTGGACCGGATCGGCGTTGACCTCTTCTTGCAGGGTGTGAAAAGCGTCCTCTAGTGACAATTTGAACTCCTCAGGGAAGTCGAAGTGGAGTCGGGTGGTAGGTGGACTTGTCAGCGGTTGCCTCGTGCACAACGAGTGCGCCGCTGCTGGCGAAGTTCCAGCCGAGAGTCAGCGCCAGGGTCCAGGGGGAGGCGAGATAGAGCTCGGTCACCTCGACCCCATAGCGCTCTCGACAGGTGCGGATCGAGGCGACAATCGCGGCGGCAAGCCCGTTTAGGTCGAGCTCGTCGGCGCTGAAGCGGCCGGCCTCGCCGCCGGGAGGGAACACAGCCAGTTCCACGCGCGCGCGATCTATCTCTGCGCGGTGGGTACGCACTGCACGTGAGCAGTCGGCGCTGGCGCAGACGCGGACGACGATCGAGCCCGAGTCGTTCTGCGAGGGCAAGGGCGTGATCGTCCAACCCTGCGGGTCGGGCCGCGTTGCGGTCACGGTCACACCCGCTCGCGGGTGATCGGCCCCGATGGTCCAACCGGTGGTTTCGCGAAACTCCCAGCCGATCAAGAATGCCGCCGCCAAGTGGGCATTGCCACTGACCTGGAGCAAGCGTTCCGTCGTCAGCTCGCCGAGGGCTGCACGAAGATCGGCGATCGCCCGCTTGAGCGTTTCCCAATCGGCCGGGAGCTGGCCGTCCTCACCGTCCTCACCGGCCCAGTTGAGCTGAATCGGAGCCATATCGCTCCAGGGGATTCGACCCCAGCTGTCGACCCTGGCTGTCGGCTGCCCGATCTCCACGCCCCCCAGGTAGCGGCGCAGCAGCTGGCCCGAGAAGACTTCAAGCTGCTCGTCGGTGTCCTTGTCCGGATCGAGAAAGAGCCCTTGAAAGGCCCGCAGGTTGAGGCCGGCCTCGTTTTCAAGCGACTCGATCTGCTCCTCGCCAACACCGTCGAAGACTGCGGCGAGGAAGAAGCCCTCGTCACGGTCCAACCGGTGGCGGACCGCCTCCAGCTCGACGCTTCCGATGAACCAGGAGTCGAGAACCTGCTCGGTGAAGTGGAGGATGCAGCCACAGCACTCGTCGCGGATTGCCGCTCCCGCCACCTCCTCGTTCAAGCCTCCGGCGCCGAGGTCGCGCAGGTCCCTCCACATCGGCACCCCCCGCAATCGCAGCAGGCGATCCAGCTCCTCGGCAACAGGAGGCGGCGACCCGTCGCTCCAGCCGTAGCTGAGGAAGAGTGGTGAAGCCATCAGCTCACCGCCGAGCCGGTTCGCGTCGAGAGGTTCACTTTTCCGTCATATCTCATTGGTAGGTTTCGTACTGATGGTGTTGTTGCCGGTATTTCGGCGAAGACACCAACAATCTCATTGTGGGCGGACGGTAAAAGTCACCCTTAGTGCCGCAAATTGCAGGGTTTCGCGGTCAGATTGGCGTCGTCCCGTCAGCGCGGGCATGGATAGGGACTCCAGGCTCGTATATGCGGCAATTAAGCGCAGTTCACGCCTGCGGAATCCGCTCGAGGCTCCGGCACTTGGCAAGATTCGCCCGACTATGGCCAACCATGAGACCTTCGAGGCTGCGACCGAGCTGCTCCATTACATGATCGCCCGAGTCACCGACGGTGGCGAGGTCAGCAAGCATGACTTCGCTAGAGCCCGACAGGTTGTACTCGCTGATTCGACCGGCAAGCGGCTCGCTCCGCAATGCGTGCGGATCTGCCGCGAGCCGGATGCCGTTTGGAGCTACATCAAGGGCCGCGATCCAGAGCTTCCGAGTTACGAGTCGCGACGCCAGTTCCTGCGCGAGGAGTTCGAGCCACTGCTGGCGGCGCTTGAGGTCGCCGACGATTCCCCGCTGGACGCCTTGGTTTCCGAGAAGGCCGTGGCGATCAACGCCGTTTCGATCGAACAGGCCTGGGATAAGGCCCTTGAGCGTCGACAGGCCGATCCCGACGGAGCAATCACGTCGGCGCGGACTCTGCTCGAGTCAGTCTGCAAGACGATTCTCGACGACCGCGAAGTCTCATATCGCGAACGCGACGACCTGCCCGCTCTCTACCGGGCGGTTTCAGTCACCCTCAATCTCGCTCCGAGCGACCACACCGAGGAGCAGTTCAAGGCGATCCTGGGAGCATGCACCACAGTCGTCAGAGAAATCGGCAGCCTGCGCAATCGCGTCTCGGATTCCCACGGTCCCGGGCGAGCCGGATATAGGCCAGCCGCTCGGCATGCAGCCCTTGCGGTCAATCTGGCCGGCTCGATGGCCCTGTTTTTGATGCAGACTCACGAAGCAAAGGCCCAGGAGCCGATGCAAACCGGGACTTAGGCGACTTCCCGTCCCCATGGCTGTCCCCACGCACGCAAACAATGCGGTATTTGCAGGGCTTTCACATAGTTGTCACCCGAGATGATGACCGACGACGCCAAGTTCGCCCTCGGCTTCTAGGCACGGTTCGCGGGGTCATATCGGGTCCACTTCATCCCCCATGTCATCCCCACCGTGAACTTCAAAGGTGTGACCTTCTACTGGAGCATCTGGGGATGCTCGACGTCGACTCCTACGCCCGCAGCTGGGGGCGCAAGCGCGAGTGGCATGAGCGCAACGGACTGATCTATGGAATCTCGCTCACGCGAAAGCGAGACTGCCCCAGCCGCCGCGGTGACCTAGACTCGCAGCGATGTCGTTGCATCTCTTCGCGGGTCTGCGCGTTCGAGATTTCCAAGCGGCCCGACCGTGGTATGAGCGGTTGCTTGGCGAGCCGACGTTCTTCCCCCACGCCACTGAGGCAGTGTGGACGCTTGCCGACGACCGATCGGTCTACATCGTCGAGTACGCCGACGGCGCGGGCAACTCCGTGGTGACGATCTTCGTCGACGATCTCGATTCGGACGTGGCCGCGGTCGCCGCCCGCGGGCTTGAGCCCGACGAGCGTCTGACGTACTCCAACGGCGTGCGCAAGGCGCTCTACCGCGATCCGGACGGCAACGAGCTGGGATTCGGTGGCGCGCCGCTCGACACGGGTTCATAGCGATCCCAGTCCGCGCTTATTCCGCGAGGAGCCTTTCGACGAAACGCTCGCGTGAGTCGAGAAAGCTGCGGGTGAGGCGGACCGGCTCGGCATCGTCGTAGTCGATTCGTTGCAGCCCGTCCTCGCTGCATTCGTAAATCCTCGCCCCCGGGCAGGCGAGCAGGATCGGCGAGTGGGTGGCGATGACGAACTGCGATCCCTGCTGCGTCAGCTCGTGCATCCGGCGCAGGCAGGTGAGGCAGTTCTGGGCCGAAAGCGCGGCCTCCGGCTCGTCGAGGAAGTAGAGGCCATCGGGGCCGAAGCGATTGACCAGCAGAGCGAGAAACGACTCGCCGTGTGATTGCTCGTGGAGGGACTTGCCGCCATAGGCGGCAAACGGCCTTTCGGAGTCCTCTTCGATCGTCTCCAGGTAGGTCGCGGCGGTAAAGAAGCTCTCGGCCCGCAGGAAGAAGTCGGTCCTCGGGCGGCGCTCGCCGCGGATCAGTCGCCGTGCCCGCGAGAGCTCGGAATGTGAATCTCGGGTCGAGTGGGCGAAGTTCCGGGAGCCCCCCTCCGGATTGAGGCCAGCGGCGACCGCGAAGGCCTCGATCAACGTCGACTTGCCGCTGCCGTTCTCGCCAACCAGATAGGTGACTCCTGGATCGAGCGCGACTCCGTCGACCAGCCCCGCCACCGCCGGCACGTTCCAGGGGTAGGCGCCGCGATCGATCTCGTCCTCGCCGGGGGCGATCTCGACCGATCGGATGAAGCCGTTGCTGGCTGGCATCGGTTCGAATCATCCTCAAAGAGAGGGCCATTGAGTCGGACGGCTAGCAAGCACGGGCTCGATTCTTTGTCAGCTGAGCTCGCTTCAGCCGGCCCGCAGAAGCAGGAAGATCACAGCAGCGACGACGATGGCGGCGAACGAGAAGAGGTAGATCCGCGCATAGGCGCCGAGGAGCCCGTAGCCACGGGGCGCCTTGCCGCCGGCGTCTTCGAGGTATCTGGCGTTGGCGGGCTCGGGCCACTCCTCCACAGCTTCGTTTTCGTCCACGGTCTTGGCCAGGAGTGCCCGGGCCTCCTCGGCTCGACTCGCTCCGACCATCACCCGTCGCGCGCCACCGTCGAAGCCGGCGCGCAGGCTGCCGTATCCGTACATCGGACCGTCCATGCCCCGGCGCCCGACCACCGCCGGGATGCCGCCGCTTTCCAGCAGCCCCTGGATCATCTTCGCTTCGAGCGGGTCGTTGCCGTAGGCGACTTGGACCAGCTCGCCGCCCGGATCGCGGGACTCATCTGGCATCGACTCATAGGCTATGCCGGACCGGGCAGGTCGAGCGTTCCCTGCAGAAGCGGCAGAACGCCGGGATCAGTGAGCGGCGAGGTCTGGCCTGAGAACCCGGCTGCTGCCGTCGGCGGAAACGAGGACGACCGAGCGTACTTTGTCGGCGGCGCGCTGAATCTCGTGACCCGCCTGGGGCGTGTCGGCGTCGATGAACGCGGCCCGCTCGGGGTAGGGAGAGCGGCCCTCGATTGCGAGGTCGATTGCCTCGTCCATCACCTTCGCGGCGGGGGATTTATCCGTGCTCATTGACCTTGCCATCCTTCGATCATCTCGCGGTGGCTGTTCTCGATGGCGTCGATTTGCGGCGCGCATTCCTTCGCCAAGGGTATCCCTATGAAACGGAGTCCCGGCTGTGTTCCGGCTGGAAACGGCGTCCTCCCCGGATACGCTTCGACACGATGAGCACAGGGACGGACTGAGCACCGTGGGCGAGCGCGATCGACCCAGGCCGGCCTTCGATCCTGCGGAGCTGGCGGCTGCGGCCAAACAAGCTGCCCGTGCCACCTTCGAGAGTGGCACCGACATCCCCGGCTCGGCCTTTTATGAGGCCGCCGACCTGAGCCCTGAGCAGACCTGGGACGAGATCGTCGGGCGGGTGGCCGCCGCTGCCTACCAAGGCGTCACGGCTGCTTTGGAGGGCAAGGAACTGCGACCACGAGATCTGGGGCTGTGGCACGAGTCGATCTTCGGAGCGCTGTTTCCCGACCAGGCGGGACGGTTCGTGGGCGGCAAGGACCGCTCTGAGTATGAGATCACCCTTGGGACGCGAGAGGCACCCGTGTCACAGGTTCAAGCTGGAACCCAGGGGCGCTATGTGTCCGCTCGCCTGACTCAGATCTGCGATGAGCTCGCCGGGGAGGTCGCGATCGCGCAAGAGCAGGAGGGCCGGCACCTGCACGATGCGACCAGTGCAGCGGCTCGCTTTTACTGCAAGCTACTTTCATCCCATCCCTTCGAGGACGGCAACGGACGGGTGGGCTATGTGGCGCTCCAGCATGCCTTGGTCAGCCTGGGAGCAACGGCGGTGGCGCTCCCTGACCCCGATGAGCACGCCATTGCACTGGGTCGGGGGATGCGCCGGGACAGCCGACAAAGCTATGAGCCTCTCGCCGAGTTGTTGGAGGCAAAGATTCGAGTTTCGGCCGAAGGGGGCGTAGAATGAGCGCTGTGAAGGCGAAGCCATTTATCGACTACGACGGACCAACGGGCGCTTACGTCGCTCTTGGCGACCGCATGTTGAGCCTCGAGAATCCCGAGGCGATGGCCGCCCTTGGCCACTCGGGAATGCTGATCTCGCTTGGTCGTAATCCCGAGGCCAAGCGGTTCGCCGAGAAGATCGGGCGCCAAGGCGCCCTCTCGCGCTAGCCGCGCTGTCGTACCGCCGATCCTCGCCGGCACGCCCGGCCAGGAACTTGTCAAGCAGCCTGTGCGTCCGTCGGCGGCGAAGCCCTACTCGATCCCGAAGCCGCGGTCGGGTTCTTGATCTCACTCTCGATCCGCGCCTCACGCTCGGCAGTCTTCTCGTCGACCTCCTTGGCGATGCTCGCCTCCTGCGCGGCGTTACGGCGCATCCTCTCGCCGAGGTCTCCGGCCCGGAGGCCTGCGTGATGGGCGACTTCGGTGAGATTGGGGACTACGCGAAAGCGCGACTAACCGCGGCCCACCGAGCAGTGGGGCAGCGCCAGGAGGCTCTCGGGGCGCAGGCCGTCCGTCACGGTCTTCAGGTACTTGCGCCGCCCGTGGCTGGCGACGACGACTTCGACCGGGATCGGCATCCCCGCCACCCTGACGTAGTAGTGGGCGCCGCTTTCGATCTCCGCGATCACGGCCAGCTCGCCTTTGGTCCAGTTGGGACCGCCCACACAGTCGACGCGCTCATCGGCACCGCTGATGTCCAGGATGACGCAGGTGATCTCGGTGGGCATTGCTCTCGGCGCCTCGGTCTGATCTCGGTCGATGCCGGATGCCCGAGGATCTGCTGCGGCGAATTGGGGTTATGCCCGCCGGCGGGAGAGGCGGGCACATTCGCCTGCAGATCCTCGCACCGGCACTACCGATTGAAGTATTCACACTAATTGGGAGAATGCAAGAGCGCTACCTTTGTCGCGAGTACACCCACGAGGTAGTCACCGAGGTTTACACGCTCTTTGAGGTGCGCCGTCGCAAGGGGCTCCCGGCCCACAATCGCTCCCGGTCGGCAGACGCTGGCGCAGCCAATCAGTGAGCCGACCTGGCTGCTCTTTGGCGTGACCGACAAGCGAGTCGCCAGGTTCCAGCGCACCGCGGACTCGAGCTTGACACGGGCCCGGTAGACGCCAAGCTGTTGCGCCACAGCTGGCGCTGGTCCGCGCTCCAGCTGAGTGAGTCTTAGGCCGCGACGAGCTTCGGGACCGGCGCCACCTCGCGCTCGGGCTCCTCGTCGGGAATTTGGCGCTCGATCCCGATCAACAGCTCCTCGTCCAGTACGGCCAGGATGCGGGTCAGAACAGGAATCGTCGGAATGTGGCCACCTCGCTCAACCTTCGAAATGAAAGAGTGGGAGGTCTCCGCCCGCTCAGCAACCTGCTGCTGAGTCAGGTCAAGCTCGAAGCGGCGTTCGCGGATGTGGGCGGCAATCCAGTTCTTCTCGCGCAGCGCCCCGATCGCCGCGTACTCGCCGCGAGTCTCGCGATACTCCTCGCTGCGACGACCGCGCCCCTGGGCCGCCTCGACGGCAGCCCTTCCCTTCGGAGCGATGGAGTCTTTGGCCCTCTTGCTCATTGACGCAGCTTATCCAAATCGATAAGCAAGTCAACTCCGCTTGTCGGGCGGGGCGTCTTCCCCCGCCGCTCGCGGCGGCACTCGTGGTTTCGCATCCATTCGTGCCTTGAAGTCGGCCATGCGGCGCTTTGCCGTCGCCTTCTCGCCGCTTGGCACCGCCCCGGTGTCCTTCTCGAAGGCGTGTAAAAGCACGATCAGGTTGCCGGAGCGCTGGTAGAGGATGCGGTAGCGCGTATTGGCGAAGCGGACCCGCAGCTCTCGCAGCTCGCCGTCGATCTGCGAGCTGATCGGATGCTCCGGAGGTGGAGCCAGTGCAGAGCTTCCGCTTTTCGTCCTGAGCGGGCATCTGGCGCGCCATCACGGCGGCCGCTGCTTTGCCTCGCGAAAGCGCAAGTCATGGCCCGACAGGCTCAGGCGCGCGGCGGTCGGTGGGCCTCGCCTGCCGCCTGCAGGGCGATGCCAACGGCAGCGAGTTCTTCGGGGTTCAGTGCTGCCTCGATGCGCCCGAACAACGTCCGCTCCTCACGGCGCACGTGATCCCTCAAACGCTCGCCGAGAGCGTGCAGGGCGGCAGCTTCAACGGGCGCACCCGTCTCGAGGTCTCCGATTCGGCGCCGGATGTCCACATGCTCAACCAACACACGTACAACATCCGCATCGTCAGCCCCGGCGTGACGCGCAAAGGCAGGCAGCAGCAACTCCTCCTCAAGGCGGAAGTGCCCGCGACCCTCCTCGTGCCAAAAGTCGAGCGTCGCCCGCCGGACGGTCTCGGCATCGACATCGGTCGCGCGCTGCAAACGTAGAGCCAGCTCAAGCGCCACGTGGTGCTCGCGCGACAGCACAGCTAGCTCGTTCGATCGTTGCACAGCCCGAACCCTACTCGCGTGCCACTGGGATCCTCCTCCCATCGCGTATAGATAGAGCCCGCTGCCATACCAGCCCCCCGGGTAGACGACCGCCTTCTTTGCGAACCAGGCATCTGGCGAACGCCGAAACGGAACGCCGAGGCTGGCCGTGTTCGTCCAAGGCGGTCGCCTCGAACCGGCGATCTCAGACTGTCGGAATTCGTCCGATGCGGGCGTCTACGGCCGGCAGTCAACACGCCCGCATCTCGCGCAAAGGAGAAGCGCTGCCCGTCCACCACGCTGCTGACTGCCGCATCGCGCTGCCCTACTTCACAGCGCGTCCCTTGGCGTTGATCGCGTACCACTTCCCATCGAACTGCTTGGTACCGACCTTGGAGGTCTCCCCGGGCTTGGTGGTGTTGATGTCGATGTACAGCGGGTGGCCGGCATAGGTGAGCTGTCGCTCGCCCAGGACCTTGATTGTCGAGAGCAGAGAGGTGTGGACGCCCGGGCCTGCGGTCGGCTTGCCGGTCGCTTCCTGCGGAATCCAGGACGTAATGCAACCGGCCAGCTTGACGCAGGTGTCCTTCTTCGGAGGGTCTTTTGAGAACTCAAACAGCGTGGTGCCGGCGGTGTTGACCAAGATCTTGCCCAGTGTTGTCTTCCGCAGGTAGACGGAGCGAAAGTTGGCGGCATGTGCTGACGGGGCAGAACTCTCGAACGTCGAGACCGCGAGAGCGACGAGTAGAACGAAGCCCAGCAGAACATAGGTGCGTTTCACAGGATGGCCTCCTGAATCGTTGACAGCCACAACGGCCCGAGGCACTCGGCGGGGGCAATCTTCCCAGATCGCCCGCGGCGCGGGCGGATGGGGAGGCAGGATGCCGTCATCCTCACCGGTGGCGAAACGCCGAACGCGAACGCCAGCGCCACCAAGGTGATCGCCCACTACGCGTCCCACCGCTCGGCGCTTGAGACATCGGCAATCTTGATCGCGCTCGCCTTCCTTTTCCCGGTGCTGTTCGCCGGGTCGCTGCGCTCATACCTGCGCCGCACACTGGCAGCCGAGGGTCTCGCCGCACTCTCCCTGGCGGGCAGGCTCGGATCGGATAGCCTCTACGGGTCTCGTCCAGCGGCTCAAGAGCCGCCAAAACCCGTTGAGCCAGAGACAGGAGGTGCAGCATGAAGATCCGCCACAGCCCTCGAGCCGCTGTCTCCTGCGGAATCCTCGTCCTGATCGCCGCGCTCGCCGTTGGCGCCGGCAGCGCCGGCGCTGCCCACCCCGCCAAGGGCAAGACCTACTCCGGGTCGATCAAAAGCCTCCCGGGAGGCAACGTCACCTTCACGATCAGCTTCCAGGTCTCCAAGAACGGCACGAAGGTTCACGACTTCAGCCTGCCGAGCGGCTACCCGGTCTACTGCGAAGGCGGCGGCTTTGGCGAAGTCCAGGACGCCACGGCGAAGGTCTCTAGCAAGGGCACCTTCACGGCGAAGCTGCCGATCTACTTCGCCCCCACCCACGACCACGAGGGCTTCGTGAAGATCACCGGCAAGTTCGGCAAGAAGGGACATGAGAGCGGAAAGGTGATCACCGACTTCAGCGGCGCCACGACATGCAACGGAACCTCTAAGCCTGAATCCACCGATTCACCACGCCTGATCCGTCCGCTCTGATCATGAAAATGACCTCCTGAGCAGGCAAATAGCGGCTGATTGGAGCAGC